>Ga0068858_100000058_pt1 | contig 117238 bp, 106 predicted proteins | sample KBSSwiS12_FD_66589 | JGI IMG/M metagenome (GOLD analysis project Ga0068858, IMG submission 66589) | Switchgrass rhizosphere microbial communities from Kellogg Biological Station, Michigan, USA - KBS Switchgrass S1-2 | ecosystem: Host-associated > Plants > Roots > Rhizosphere > Soil ...
CGCGATGTTCACCGCGAGGATTCCGAGCAGGATGATCGACGGCAGGATCAGCACCGGGAACGGATTCGCCAGGTAGAGCCGGATCACGTTGAGCAGCCGGGTGGCCGGCGTCCGCAGCCCGGGCAGCGGGCTGCCGGCGCGCGGCGCGGTCGCGGGAATGGCGGTCATCGGGCATCCTCCTGCTGGGTCGTGGTACGGATGACGAGCTGCTGCAACGAGACGGGCGCGAGCTCGAGGCCGGCATCGGTCGCCGCACGCCGGTCGGCGTCGGAGAGGTCGGCGATGGTGAACGAGGCCAACCCGCCGATCCCTTCGCGGTGCAGCACCTCTCGGTGAGCCGCGAAGGCCTCGACGGCGCTGCGCGGCCCCACGACCGTCGCGGCGGTTCCGCGCAGTTCGTCGGCATCCCGGTCGATGATGATGCGGCCATCGTCGATCACCACGACATGCTCGAGCAGGTTGCTGACCTCATCGATGAGATGCGTCGACAGCACAATGGTTCGGGGGTGCTCCGAGTAGTCCTCGAGCAGCCGGTCGTAGAACGTCTGCCGGGCGACCGCGTCGAGCCCGAGGTAGGGCTCGTCGAAGAAGGTCAGCGGGGCGCGGGCGGCGAGTCCGACGACGACCCCGACGGCCGAGAGCTGCCCGCGTGACAGCTTCTTCATCCGGCGGCTGAGAGGAAGGCGGAAGTCGCCGATCAGGGAGTGCGCGTAGGCCTCATCCCAGTTCGGGAAGAACAGCGGCGCGGCGCGCAGCACGTGCCTGACGCGGAAGTCGTCCGGGTAGCGCTGGCTCTCTTTGATGAAGGCGACCCGCTCGAGTACCCGAGCGTTCTCGACCGGGGACTCGCCGAAGACGCGGATCTCTCCCGAGGTGGCGAACTCCTGGCCCGTGAGCAGCTGCATCAGCGTGGTCTTGCCGGCGCCGTTGCGGCCCAGGAGCCCGTAGATGCGGTGCTCGTGCAGGGTGACGCTGACGTCATCCACTGCGGTGACCTTGCCGAAGCGCTTGGTCAGGCCGCGCAGTTCGACGACGGCGGTCATCCCTTCGCCTCTTTCGTGATCATCTGCGCGAGTTGCGCGTTGGTGATCCCCAGCTTTGCGGCCTCGGTGAGGAGGGGCGCGACGAACTGCTGGCGGAACTGGTCGCGGCGCTTGGCCACGAGACGGGCGCGGGCGCCCTCGGCGACGAACATGCCGATCCCTCTCTTCTTGTAGAGGATCCCTTCGTCGACGAGCAGGTTCACGCCCTTGCCGGCCGTTGCCGGGTTGATGCGGTGGAACGCGGCGAACTCGTTCGTCGAGGGGACCTGGGTCTCTTCGGGGAGCACTCCCGAGATGATGTCGGTCTCGATCTGCTCGGCGATCTGCTGGAAGATCGGACGACTCTCGTCCATGGGTGCCTCCCTCCGGTAGTGGTCGATGGCGAGCCCGGTCAGGCTCGTTGGTTCATTACTTGACTAAGTAACCACTGAACCCGAGCGCTGTCAACCCCGACCGCGAAAGTACGCACTTATGCGTACTCTCGGCGTCGAGATGCCGGCGAAAACGTACTCTCGAGACGTCAGACGGCGGTTGCCAGCTTCGAACTGAAGTGCAGCAGAACGCGACGGGGGATGAAGCGGGTGCTGAACGCGGCGGCGCGGTTGGCGAAGCCCGGCATGACCTCGGGCCGGACCCGGATTCCGCCGCTCAGCCCGCGCGCGAGTCCGTGGTCGAGCGCCCGCAGGCCGGCGTCGGCGATGCGCGACGGATCCCAGTAGGGGGTCGGCGCCGAGATCTGCCGCCCCTCGGCGAAGAACTCCGAGGCGACCGCGCCGGGCGACACCGCGAACACTGTGACCCCGTGCGGACGCGCTTCGTGCCAGAGCGCCTCGGTGAACAGCTTCACGAAGGCCTTCGATGCCGCGTAGACGGCCATCCCCGGCACCGGCTGGTATGCCGCAGTGCTCGCGATGTTGAGGATGACGCCCGAGCCGCGCGCGATCATCGGCTCGACGAACGCCCGGCACAGGTCGACGACGGCGGCGACGTCGACCGCCACCTCCTGCGCGAGTCGATCCGGGTCGGTCGCGACGACCTGGCCCTGGATGCCGAATCCGGCATTGTTGACCACCAGATCGGGCAGGCGACCGTCCAGGTGATCACGCAGCCGGCCGAGCAGCGCAGCGCCGGGCTTCGGCAGCGCCAGGTCGAGCGCGACCACCAGGCACCGGATGCCGTGCGCCGCCTCGAGCTCGGACGCCAGGGCCCGCAGGCGGCTCTCCCGTCGGGCCACGAGCACCAGGTCGGAGCCGCGCGCCGCGAGGGCGCGGGCGAACGCCGCGCCGATCCCGGAGCTGGCTCCCGTTACGAGGGACAGCGACGGTCGGTACACGGGGCGAGCCATGCCCTCACGGTAGCGGGAGCCTAGGCTCGGCTCGTGCCAGAACTGCATGACCTGACCGCGTGGGAGCAGACCGACCAGTTGCGCCGCGGCGCGATCTCGCCGCTGGAGCTGGTCGACCACTACCTGGAGCGCATCGAGCGGCTCGATCCCGCCTTGGGTGCCTTCGTCGAGGTCACCGCAGACGCCGCGCGCCGGCGCGCCGCAGAGCTCGTCGGCAGCTCGACGGCGCCCATCCTGTGGGGGCTGCCGTCGGCGGACAAGGATCTGGTCGACCGTGCCGGCGTGCCGACGCGCTACGGGTCGCGCGCCTTCGCCGACTACGTGCCGGAACGCTCCGACGACCTGGTCGAGGTGCTCGACGCGGCCGGCGCGATCAGCCTCGGCAAGACCAACACGCCCGAGTTCGGGATGCCCAGCTACACCGAGCCGGTCTCGGCGCGTCCGGCGCGCAATCCCTACGACACGGCGCTCGGCGCGGGGGGATCCAGCGGGGGAGCGGCGGTCGCGGTGGCTGCCGGCCTGCTCCCGGCGGCTCCCGGGTCGGACGGCGGCGGCTCGGTGCGCATCCCGGCGGCCGCCACCGGGCTGGTCGGGCTGAAACCATCGCGCGGCCGCATCCCGGCCAGCCCCGGGTTCACCAACCTCGGCGGGCTCGCGGTGGCCGGGCCGCTCGCCCGCACGGTGACCGATGCTGCCCTCCTGCTCGACGCGATGATCGGCGACGGCCGGATGGACTACGCGACCGCCGCCCCGGCCTGGGACGGCGGCGCCTACCTCAACGCGGCCGTGCGCGGCGAGGGCCGCTACCAGCTCGGGATCACGACCAGTTCGCCCTGGGAGACCGCATACGAGATCGTCGTCGAGCCCGAGGCGCAGGACGCGCTGCGTGTCGCACGCGAGCACCTGGATGCGATCGGGCACGGCCTCGAGGAGTTCCGGCTCGAGCCGGAAGAGGGCTACGCGCCTGCGTTCACGACGCTCTGGCAGGGTGGAGCGGCCGGCATCCCGATCGAGGCGGAGCAGCTCGACCAGGTCGAACCGTTGACCAGGTGGCTGGTCGAGACCGGTCGGCGCGTGGGCGCGCGCGAGCTTGCGGCGGCCCTCGGGTGGCTCACCAAGTACGAGCGCCGGCTGATCCGCCAGCTGTCACGGTTCGACGCCGTGCTGACGCCGGCCCTGGCGATGACGCCCCGCCCGATCGGCTGGTACGACGCCGAGGATGCCATGCGCAACTTCGGCCAACAGGTGCAGTACACCCCGTTCACGAGTTTCGTGAACGTCAGCGGACTCCCGGCGATCGCCCTGCCCGTGCACGTGACCGAGAACGGGCTGCCGATGGGCGTGCAGCTGATCGGACGGCCCGGGCGCGAGGACGTGCTGCTCGCCATCGGCGCCCAGCTCGAGCGTCGACTGAACTGGCAGGAGCGGCATCCGCCCCAATGGTGAGGGCGGCGCAATGGTGAGGGCGGCACAGTGGTGAGCGCGGCACAGTGGTGAGCGCTGCGGCGTGGTGAGCGCTAGACGTACCCGCCGCGCTCGAGTCCGGCCTCGACCTCGAACCGGTTGCCCAGCGCGTTCGACCCGGCGGCGAGGTAGAGCGGCAGGAAGCACAGCCCGTACTTCTTCCACTGCCGGGTGTGCACCAGCTCGTGCTCGAGCACGCCCTCGCGGATGAGGTCGCGCGTCAGGTAGACGGCTCCGACCGTCGTGCCACCGCGGCCGAACGCCCAGCCGGGCAGGGCGATGAACGAGTACAGGCCACCGCGCCGGCCCCAGTGCCCGAGCAGGAGGCATCCCCACAGGAAGGCGGCCAAGGTCGCCACCCAGTACCCGGGTCTGGCGATCACCGGCAGCAGCAGGAACGCCCTCAGCCCGGGGACCCGCACGGCGCCCGCGATGAACCGCGCCATCCCGCGCGCGAACCGGCTCGGATCGATCGGGGCGACGTACGGGGTCGCCTCGAACGCCGCACGGCTTCGACTCACGCCGTGCCGCGCCCGTCGGTCTCGAGGAACCGCAGCCACACCTCGTTCAGCGTCGGATAGGCCGGCACCGCGTGCCAGAGCCGCTTCAGCGGCACCTTGCCGACCACGGCGATCGTGGCGGCATGCAGCATCTCGCCCACCTCGCGGCCGACGAAGGTGACGCCGATGATCACCTCGTGCTCCGCATCGATGACCGCCCGGGCCCGCCCCTCGTAGTGATCGGCCAGGGCGCTGGCGCCCGCGATCCAGCTCAGGTCGTAGTCGACCACCCGGATGTCGTACCCGGCCGCCATCGCAGCCGCGGCGGTCAGCCCCACCGACGCCACCTCCGGATCGGTGAACGTCACCTGCGGAACGGCCTCGATATCGGCGGTGGCCACGTGCCGACCCCACGGCGCGTCGTCGACCGGCTTGCCCGTTGCGCGTGCGGCGATCACGTCGCCCGCGGCGCGTGCCTGGTACTTGCCCTGGTGGGTGAGCAGAGCGCGGTGGTTGACATCGCCGGTCGCGTACAGCCAGTCGAAGCCCTTCACCAGCATCGTGTCGTCGACGGTGAGCCAGTGGCCGGGCGTGAGGCCGAGGGTCTCGACGCCCAGATCCTCGGTGCGGGGCGTGCGGCCGATCGCGACCAGCAGCTCTTCGGCGAGCACGCGCGATCCGTCGGTCAGCTCAATCACCACGTTCTTGTCCGCGCGGTGCACCGAGGCGGCCTCGGCGCCGATCCGCACGTCGACTCCGGCCTTCTCCAGCGCCGCCTGCACGGCCTCGCCGGCGAACGGCTCCAGGACGCTCAACAGCGGCCCGCGCGAGAGCAGCGTCACGCGGCATCCCATCGAGGCGTACGCGGTGGCCATCTCGCAGCCGACCACACCGCCCCCCAGGATGGCCAGGCTCGCGGGAACCTCCTTCACGCTGGTGGCCTCGCGGCTGGTCCACGGCTTCACCTCGGCCAGCCCCGGGATGTCGGGCAGCAGCGCGGCGCTTCCGGTGCTCACGGTCACCGCGTGCCGGGCGACGAGCTCGGTGGTCGTGCCGTCCGCGGCGGTCACGGTCAGCCGCTTGGGCCCGGTGAACCGCGCGTGGCCGCGGATCAACTCGATGCCGGCGCCCTTCACCCAGTCGACCTGCGATGCGTCGTTCCAGTCGTGCACGATGGCGTCGCGTCGGCGAAGCACGCCCCGCGGGTCGACCGGGCCGGAGACCGACTGCTTCGCGCCGTCCACATCGGCGGCGGCCCGCAGCACGGCGCCGGCCCGCAGGAGCGCCTTCGAGGGCATGCACGCCCAGTACGAGCACTCGCCGCCCACCAGTTCCGCCTCGACGAGGGCGGCGGTCAGACCGCCTTGCACAGCGCGGTCGGCGACGTTCTCGCCGATCGCGCCGGCACCGATGACGATCAGATCGAATTCGCGCGCTGCCATGCCTCCATCCTGCCCGACCGCCCCTCACAGCATCAGCGGGAGGGGGACTTCCGTCCTATGCCGAGGGTGACCCGTACCGATATGTTCGGGCCACCAGAACCGCCGGGAGGCACAGCATGCTCACTCGACCCCTTTTCGCCATCGTCACCGCCACAGCCGCTGTGCTCGTGCTTGCGGGATGCTCATTCTCCGCTGAGGCGGGACCCACGGTCTCGGGTGCTAGCGTCGCCAAGACTGCCGCCAAAGCACTCGAGGCCAAGGTCGGATCCTCGCCCGCCATCGACTGCGGCAGCGACGACATCATCGTGGTCAAGGGCAAGAAGATCACCTGCGAGCTCACCGACACCGACGGACTGATCTACGACGTCGCGATCACCTTCACCTCGGTGAAGGGATCGACGTACCACATCGATGTCAAGGTGGCCGATACCGCCAAAAACGCCCCGAGCCCGACGGTGTCGTCCGGCGCCGACGCCCCGACGGTGCCCGGCACCGACATCGCGAAGCTGGCCGCCCAGGCCCTGACCAAGCAGCTCGGCTCGGCTCCCGACATGAGCTGCAGCGACGCGCAGGTGTCGATCGTGGTCGGCAACACCGCGGCCTGCGACTTCACCGACGCGGCAGGCGCCCACCATGATGTGACGGTCACCATCACCGAGTTCGACGGCTCGAACTACACCATCGACGCGAAGGTCACCGACTGAGATCCTCGGCACGCTTGTCGACCGTGCGGATGAGGTCCACTGTCTTCTTCTGGTCGAAGCCGATGTCTCCTGCGTGGCGGATCAGATCCTGGCATGCCGTCGTGACCTCAGCGAGAAGTCGGCGCGTGACCGCCTCGGACACATCGTGGCGCCCTGCAAGGGCGATGAAATGGTTGGCGTGAAGGTTGTCGCGCCTGCCCTCCGTCTCGAGGGCAGTGGTGCGATCGCCATAGGGAAGCGTCGTGACGACGTCATAGGCGGGCGTGACGCGCCAGAGGCCGTCTGTGTTGTGCACGCTGACGTTCTTGGCGTGGAGATCTCCGTTACCGATGATGTAGCTCATCGCAAACAGACGGACGAGTTTTGCGATCTCCACCACCGGGGCACTTGAGACTCGTGCGACCGCTGAGAAGACGTCGCGAGCGCTCATGAGGTACTTGGCGGCAGGCCACCGCCCGGCAAGCTGTACGGCGTCTTCTTGCGCGATCGATACGATGCGCTCTCCGATCCGTATGCGATCGAACCGTTTCACGACAAGGGCCGCCTCGCCGTCCCTGTCGTGGATGACCTGGGCGGAAGCCACCTCTAGGCCGCAGGCCCGCGCAACGTCGAGAAAGAACGCCTCATTCTCAACCAATCGCGGATAGCTCGGTGGGGCGAGCTTGATGATCGCTGGACCGAAGGTTCCTGACACGGGCAACGAGATCATCTGGTCGCTGATCTTGTCTTGCACCCCCGCCACGGCTCGCTCGTCCAGCGGCTTCTGGAGGAGGTCGGCGAACAGGTCCTGGAAACTGATCTGCTCCGGTTCGGGAAGCTCCTGGATGCGGGCGGCGGCTGGTTCGTTCGCGGATGCCCCGTGCGCCAGCACCCGGACGTCACCCACGCAGTCGGCTCCAATCGCGACCACTTGGCTGAACTCATCGTCTGGGGATGTCTTAAGGGCCGCTTGGACCGCGGTCAGGCGGCGCCCCTCGGGAAGAAGTCCCGCGAAATAGGCAGGTACGGCCCCGCCTCGCTCTCGGTATTCCTCGGCTCGCTTGGGGAGAGTCGTGGCGACGCCTGGTCCGGTCATTGCGAGGTAGGCGTCGTCGTACTCGAAGACGACGTCGTCGCGATCTCGGCGCAGAGTGCCCGCACGTTGGGATCCCTTGTAGACGTCGGCGACATCGACATCGACGGGATCGATGTCCGTCATGAGGGCCGAGCCTCAACAAGATCGATGGACAGGCCGAGGACGGAGAGCACCGCGAGAAGCGTCGCGATAGTTGCTCCGCGCGTCCCCGCGCCGTTCTCGAGCGCAGAGAGCGCACTTCGGCTGATGTTGGCGAGTCGAGCGAGTTCCGCCTGATTCAATTTCAGGCGCTTCCGTCGGGCCGTGACGAGTGCGCCGAGTTCTGATTCGTTCATGTCCTGTTTTCCAGACCAGAATGGACTTGGGAGTCCCAACCTAGTCGGCAATCTCGGTTTCGTCTACTTAACACGACCGAACTAGCGAATTCCGGCACATTGGCCCACATCTGATCACCAGTGTCGGCAATAGGCGACAATACTGCCGGTCCGGCGCCTAACCGCTCAGCCCGAGCGCCGCGATCACCCGCAGGATGGTGGGTGCGTCGTCGGCGACGTCGCCGTCGCCCGCGGGCGCGTAGGCGGCGATCGTCGCGCCGGCCAGGGCAAACCGCGCACGCAGCGCCTTGATGGCGGCGACCAGGGCGGACGCCGGGAGCCCGAAGGGCTCCGGGTCGAGAAGTCCCGCCAGTTCGGAGGGGTCGAGCACATCGAGGTCGATGTGCAGGTAGACGGATTCGGCTGCGGTCTCGGCCACCGCATCCACCAGGGCCGCGGGGTCGCTCAGCTCGTCCACGGTCATGGCCCGGATGCCGGCCTCGGCCACGAAGGCGTCCTCGCCCGGATCCCACGAGCGCGCGCCCGCGAGAACGACCCGGCCCGCGGCCACCAGGCCGTCGTCGATGATCGAACGCAGCACCATCCCGGCGTAGGCGCCCGATGGCGAGGAATCGGGCGAGTTCAGGTCGGGATGCGCGTCGAACCAGATCAGCGCGAGATCCCCGTGGCGGTCAACCGCGTGCGCGACCGCGGCGGACGAGACGCCGCAGTCGCCGCCGATGACCACGGCCGCGTCATCCAGTTCTCCCAGTGTGTCGCGCAGCCGCTCGCGCACCAGTTGCAGGGAGCTGAATCGAGCGACGCCGGTGCCCTGGTCATCGCCCGCCTCGAGCGGCACGGCGACCTCGCGGGTGGCAGCGGCGGGCAGATCGCCGCGGATCGCCGCGGCGCCCTCCGCCAGGCGCATGGCGCGCGATGAGGGCGAACCCTGCCATTGCGGCACGACGACGAAGCTGGCTGTCACGCAGCCACTCTAGGGCGCACGCCGTCGTGGAGGCTCAGTTCGCGCCCCGTGGAACCGCGGCGGCCAGCGCGGCCTCCAGCTCCGCCGCGGTCAGCTCGGGACCGTAGCCCGGGGTGCCGGCGTCGATGCGCCAACTCTCCGAGAGGGGGCCGATATCGACGACATCGAAGCCGAGTCCGTCGATGAAGTCCGTCACGGCACGCTTGGCATGTGCGTCGTCCCCCGCGATCGCCAGCGCGCGACGCCCGGGGGTGCCACTCGGGGTGGCGGTGCTGATGATCTGCAGCGCCTGGATGTGGTTGAACGCCTTGACGACGTGCGCGCCGACCAGGTGGCGTTGCAGCACTCCCGAGACCGTGATGGCGCCGCTCTCGATCTCGTCCGAGACGCCGTCGCGCTGCGGGTAGTAGTTGTTGGTGTCCATCACGATCTTGCCGGCGAAGGGCTCGACCGGCAGGTCGTTGACGGCCTTGAACGGCACGGTCACGACGATCAGGTCGCCGGCGGCCGCCGCCTCGGCGGGAGTCGCAGCGCGCGCGTGCGGGCCGAGTTCGGCCACGAGCTGCGCGAGCGTCTCGGGGCCGCGCGAGTTGCTCAGCACCACCTCGTCGCCGCGGGCGATCGCGGCGCGCGCGATCGCCGAGCCGATGTTGCCGGAGCCGATGAATCCGATGGTCGTCATGACCCCATCACAGCAGACCGCGCCCACCCGAAGCTGGGTGAGCGCGGAATGCGGGGCGAGCTGACGCGGCTACTCGCCGGAGGTGACGGCCTTGGGTGCGGCAGAACCGGCCTTGAGCGCGGCGAGCCGGGTGTCGACCTCGGCCTGCGTGCCCAGGTCGTCGAGGCTCTCGAACTGCGAGTCGAGGCTCGAGGCGTCGAGCTCCTGCTGGCCGGCGACCTGAGCCTCGGAGCGGCGGACCTTGTCTTCGAAGCGGCCGAGCTCGCTCGTCGGGTCGAGCACGTTGATGCTCTTGACCGCGTCGTGCACCTGCTGCTGGGCGTCGGCCGTCTTGGCGCGGGCCACCAGCTCGTCGCGCTTCGAGATCAGCTGGTCGAGCTTGTCGTGCATCTGCTGCACGCCGGTCTTGAGCTGGTCGACGACGGCGTTCTGCGAGGCGATGGTCGGCTCGGCCTGCTTGGCCTCGTTCTCGCTGGTGATCTGCTTGCTCAGCGCGACCTTGGCGAGGTTGTCGAACTTGTCGGCGTCGGTGGCATTGCCCGCGGCGCGCAACTGGTCTGCCTTGGCGCTGGCCGCCTGCGCTTTCAGGCCCCAGTCCTGCGCGGCGGAGAGGTCGGCGTCGTGGTCCTGCTCCATGAGACGCAGGTTGCCGATGGTGGTGGCGACGGCGCTCTCGGCCTCGGCGATGCTGTTGGTGTAGTCGCGCACGAGCTGGTCGAGCATGAGTTGGGGGTCTTCGGCCTGGTCGATCAGGGCGTTGATGTTGGCCCGCACGAGCGTCGAGATGCGCCCGAGGATCGATTGCTTTTCCGCCATGGTGATTCGCCTTCCGTTCGCCGCCCGATCTGGGCACGGGGGAAGCCTAGCGAGCCGTCAGTGCAAGGTCACGGGCGAAGTCGGGCCGGTGACCAGCTCGGCGGCATCCCGACCCGCGGCCCCGGTTGCGGTCGGGCTGAAGTCGAGGGCGGCCGAGAGCTGGTACTGACCGGCCGCGGCGCTCGGAAGGTCGGTGCGGAAGCTCTCCTGTGCGTCGTCCTGCACGCCGCAGATCACCGGTTGGAAGGTGGCCTCGAAGCTGGTACTGGCACCAGGAGCGAGGTCGATCTCGCGGGCAAGCGACGGCACCGCACCGTTGCTGTGCCAGAGCACGATGCCGTCGCGCGACAGGGTCAGAGTCGGGAAGGGTGAGGCCGACCCGGTCACGGGCTGCGCGCCGGTGTTGGTGAGCGTGACGGTGACGGGGATGTCGCGGGCGCCCGCCGCGGCATCCACCGGCGGCACAGTCAGCACCAGACCGTCGTCTGCAGGAGCCACCGAGGCCAGAGTCCCGGTGCACAGGTTGATCTTGTCCGCGGGTGCGCGCTTGATCAGGCGGGGGCCCGTCGCGCTGCCCTCCGCGGTGTCCGGCGCGACGGCGGAATCCGATGACGAGGCGGCCGAGCCCGCGCTCAACGTGCCGGCCCCCGGGCTCGCCAGGCTGATCGAGACCGGCACGACGATGCCGAGCACGGCCAGCGATGAGACGAGAGCGGCGGCCGCCACGCGCGGGCGGCGGCGCGCTCGGCTGCGCCGCAGGACGGCATCCAGGTCGATGTTCCCCACCGGTTCGTCGTCGTGGAGCCGCTGCCGCAGCTCATCCTCGTCGGGCATGGCGCTCTCCTTCGTGGGCGGTGCGGGGTTCGCGGGTGCCGAGCCGATCGGCGGCGGTGCCGTCGTCGGCGAGGGCGATCGCCATCTTGGCGAGCCCGTCGCTGAGGTAGCGCTTGACGGTGCCGGGGCTGATCCCGAGGGTCTCGGCGATGGCCGCCACCGTCAGGTCGTCGTAGTAGCGCAGCACCAGGCAGGCCCGCTCGCGCGGCGTGAGCTTGCGCAGCTCGTCGTGCAGGTCGAGCTTGGCGTCCACGGTGGGCGCGTCGGACTCTCGCTGCTCGGGCACGTACTCGAGGGGGGCGAGGCGGCGCCAGCGGGTGCGGCGGCGGCCGCCATCCAGGTGGGTGTTCAGGATGGCGCGGCGCACGTACGCCTCGGCGCTGTCGACGCCGAATCCGTTGCGCAGTCGGCCGAAGGTCTTCACCAGCGCCTCTTGCACCAGATCGGCGGCGTCGTCCCGATCACCGCAGAGCAGGGCGGCGTAGCGCAGCAGGGCGTCGCCGCGCTGGGCGACCAGCTCGGTCACCACACGCTCCCAGGCTGCCTCTCGAGCCATCGCCGCTGCCTCCCTTCACTGACTAAGACGGCCACCTGGGCGAAAAGGTTGGGGTGAATCCCGTCGGAGTATTCGTCAGCCGGCTGATCAATGTCATACTGCGGCTATGACGCACACGCCGGCCCGCTGGATCCGCATCGTCGCTCCGCTCATCCTGGTCCTGATCTGGCTCGGCGTCTCGTCGCTGGGCGGACCGACCTTCGGCAAGCTCAGCGGCGTGGTCAACAACGATCAGGCCAGCTACCTCCCGGCCAGCGCCGAGTCGACCCAGGTGCAGAACGACCTGAAGAAGTTCTTCTCGTCCGACACCGTGGCGGCGATCGTGGTCTACGCGCGGTCGGCGGGCATCACCACCGACGACACCCGTTCGATCGCTCAGCGGGTCGAGGCATTCGGCTCGATCGACGGAGTCGGCGACGTGGTCGGCCCGATCCCGTCGTCCGACGGTCAAGCACTCGAGGTCTTCGTGCCGGTGAAGGCGAGCGCCGACGCCAAGACGGTGATCCCCGAGCTGCGGAAAGCCGCCGTGCACGACGTGCCGAACGGGCTGACCACGTACACCACCGGTCCCGCGGCGCTCGGCGTCGACTTCGGTGCCGCCTTCGGGGGAATCGACGGGATTCTGCTGCTGGTCGCGCTGATCGTGGTGTTCGTGATCCTGCTCGTGGTCTACCGCTCGGTGCTGCTGCCGATCCTCGTGCTGTTCACCTCGGCGTTCGCGCTGACCGGCAGCATCCTCATCGTCTACCTGCTCGCGAAGGCCGGCATCATCACCGTGACCGGGCAGAGCCAGGGCATCCTGTCGATCCTCGCGCTCGGTGCGGCGACCGACTACTCGCTGCTGCTGGTCGCGCGGTTCCGCGAGGCGCTGGTCACCCACCGACTGCCCTGGGACGCGATGCGGGTGGCGCTGCGCGTCGCGGTCGAGCCGATCGCGGCGTCGGCGGCCACCGTCATCCTCGGGGTGCTGTGCCTGCTGCTCTCGGGGCTGAACTCGAACCGCGGACTCGGCCCGGTGGCCGCCATCGGCATCTTCTTCGCGCTGCTCGCGGCGCTCACCGCGCTGCCCGCTCTGCTCGTGCTGTTCGGGCGGACCGCGTTCTGGCCGTTCCGGCCGAAGTTCGTCGAGCCGGTCGACGGCGTCGAGGTGCCGGTCAAGCCCTCGCGCCTTTGGGGAGCGGTGGGCAGGGTGGTCTCGCGCCGCCCGAGGGCTGTGTGGATCACCTCGGTGCTGCTGCTCGGAGCGGCGTCGCTCGGCCTGCTGCAGTTGCAGGCCAATGGCGTGCCGCAGACCGATCTGCTGCTCAGCCAGTCGGACTCGGTCGACGGCCAGAAGCTGCTGGCCAAGCACTTCGACGCCGGTTCGGGCAGCCCGATCTACATCGTCACCCAGCAGGGCGACGCCAATCGGGTCGTCGACCTGGCGAAGGCGACCCACAACGTCGCGGATGCGGCGATCTACGCGGGGGCTCCGGGCGCACCGGGTGCTCCCGCTGGGCCCGCCGCGGTGGTCGACGGCAACGTGCTGGTCGAGGCCACCCTCGCCGTGCAGGCCGACTCCGACGCCGCAGAGCACGCCGTCACGACGCTGCGCGACAAGCTCCCGGCCATCGATCCGAGCGCGAAGGTGGGCGGAGTCACGGCTCTCGCCCTGGACAGCAACCTGACCGCCACCGAAGACCTGCGGGTCATTATCCCGGTCGTCCTGCTCGTCGTACTGATCGTCCTGATGCTGCTGCTGCGCTCGATCGCCGCGCCGCTGCTGCTGATCGGGACCGTCTTGCTGTCCTATGCCGCGACGCTCGGGGTGTCGGCCCTGGTGTTCAACCACCTGCTCGGATTCCCGGGCGCAGACCCCTCGGTGCCGCTGTTCGGCTTCGTGTTCCTGGTCGCGCTGGGCGTGGACTACAACATCTTCCTGATGACCCGCGTGCGCGAGGAGTCGCTCAAGCTCGGCACCCGGCCCGGCATCGTGCGCGGTGTGCAGGCGACCGGCGGCGTGATCACGGCGGCGGGGATCGTGCTGGCCGCGACCTTCTCGGCGCTGCAGGTGATCCCGATCCTGTTCCTGGTGCAGATCTCGTTCATCGTGGCGTTCGGCGTGCTGCTCGACACGATCCTGGTGCGCTCGCTGCTGGTGCCGGCGCTGTCGTACGACCTCGGGCGCCGCATCTGGTGGCCGTCGAGATTGGCGAAGGCCGAGCAGCCGGTCGCGTCGAGCGAGTGACCTGACAAGTGCCCCCGACTGGATTTGAACCAGCGACTTCTTCCTTCGGAGGGAAGCGCTCTATCCACTGAGCTACGGGGGCGCGATGCGTCATTAGGTTAGCAGCATGGCGTTGACCGACCCCCTGCCCCTCGACGCGTTGGCCCCCGACGCGTTGGCGCCCGACGCGTTGACCGGATGGCGCGCCCGGCTGCGGGCTCTCCCGGTCTTCGAGACCGAACCGCCCGTCTTCGACACGGTGGTGGTGCCCGACAATCCGCTGGAACTCGTCGCCGAGTGGCTCGAACTCGCCATCGCGGCCGGGGTGCCACAGCCCCACGCGGCGACCCTGGTGACGGTGAGCGCCGACGGCGACCCATCGAGCAGGACGCTCATCCTCAAGGACCTCTCGCCCGACGGCGTGTGGTTCGCGACCCCGTCCGATTCGCCGGCGGGGCGCGATCTCGCCGGCCACCCCGTCGCGGCGATGCAGTTCTACTGGCCGCTGCTCGGCAGGCAGATCCGGGTCGAGGGAGCCGCGTCACCCGGCCCGGTCGACGTCTCGCGCACCGACTGGCAGGCGCGTTCCGCACCGGCGAGGGCGGCATCCGACCCCGCCACCTGGACCGCCTACCTGCTGCGCCCGGCGCGGATCGAGTTCCTCTCGGTCGCCGCGAGCCGCTCGCACATCCGGCTGCAGTACACAAGGCCCGGCGCCGACCGGTGGAGCCATGACATGCTCGCCGGGTGACCCTGCGCCGTGAACTCCGATCGAGCATGACCCTGCAGGTCGACGCCCGCACCGAGTTTATCCTCGCCGTCTCGACCGCCCGCGCGGTGCCGCTCGCCTGGGAGGCGCTCACGGTGAGCATCGACGGCGACGCCGTCGAACCGCGCGAGCTCGACGAGTCTCCGCGCACCCGCCTGCAGCTGTTCGAGACCGGCCCGGGGCTGCTGATGATCGACTACGCCGCCGAGGTCGCGGGCCTCGCCCCTGCGCCTGAGGTGTCACCGCTCGACTCGGTCGTCTACCTGCGACCGAGCCGGTACGTGCAGTCCGACACGCTCACCCCGTTGGCACGCGAGACCTTTCCGGGGCTGACCGGGCCGCGCCACGACGGCGCGGAGCTGGTACGCACGGTCTCGGCCTGGGTGCATGACCGGCTGGTGTACGACTCCGGTTCGACCTCACCCACCGGTGGGGCGGTGGAGACGCTGGACTCGGGCCGCGGCGTCTGCCGCGACTTCGCGCATCTCACCGCCGCGCTGCTGCGCGCGCTCGACGTGCCGGCGCGGCTGGTGTCGGTCTATGCGCCCGGCTTGGTTCCGATGGACTTCCACGCGGTGGTCGAGGCTCTGGTCGATCTCGACGGCCGCGAGCAGTGGGTGGTGGTCGATTCCACTCGGCTCGCTCCGCGGCGCGGCATGGTCCGCATCGCGACCGGGCGGGATGCGACCGACACGGCCTTCCTGACCAACACGCTCAGCGACATCCAGCTGCTGCGCCTCGAGGTGGATGCCACGAGCAGCGAGTCGTTCGACGACGACCCCGATGACCTGATCTCGTTGAGTTGAGGCCTACTTCAGGGCGCCCAGAGCGGCGTTGACCAGGTCGGCCGGATCGCCGGGCTCCAAGAAGTCGACGGAGGTCGCGACCAGCCAGAAGTCGCCCTGGAACACGATCGCGGTTCCCACTCCGCCGGTGGTGGAGAAGTAGGCCTCGTCACCGTAGGTGGGCACCATCGTGCTCTTCTCGACAGCATCGTTCTTGAGCGATTCGATCGATGCGGGGTCGAGGTGCGCGACCGAGATGTCGATGGTGTCGCCGCTGGTCTGGTTCTGCCAGCGGCAGGCAATGCCCTGCTCCGACTTCGCGGTGGCTGCCGCCGACCCGCTCGTCGGCGTCCAGTTGTCGATCAGGCCGAAGTTCGGGTTGAACGCGTAGATCTCGTCCAGGGTGATGAGGGTGTTGCAGCCGATCGTGATCGGGGTCGAGGCAGCCGTCGCCGACGGGTTGGGGGTCGGGGAGGCGGTCGCGGTCGCGCTCGGCGACTCGCTCGGGCTGCCGGTGGCGGTCGGTGAGGGGGTCGGCACGCAGCCGCTGAGCGCGGCGAGCGCGACGGTCGAGATGGCCAATGGCACGACGGCACGTCGAACGAAGCGGCGGAGTGCGGGCATGACTCATTGTCACCCGCTCTGCCTGGACGCGGCCCGCAACACCCCGGCTCGGTAGGATCGCTCCTTGTGAATCCCGCCGAATTGACCGCGACGCTGCTCGACACCGTTCGGGCGACGGTGCGTGAGATCGCGGCCGAGCGCGCTGACGAGGTCGGGCTCGAGGATGTGACGATCGAGCGCCCCCGCAACCGCGATCACGGCGACTGGGCCTCGAACGTGGCGCTGAAGCTGGGCAAGCGGCTCGCCCTCGATCCGCGAGAGTTCGCGGCTTCTCTTGCGACGGCACTCGAAGCGGTGGACGGGATCGCGGCCGCCGAGGTCGCCGGCCCCGGCTTCCTGAACATCACCCTCGATGCCGCGGCGTCGGGACTGCTCGCGCAGAAGATCGTGGAGGCGGGCGAGCGCTACGGCCGCGGCACCCTCTACGACGGCGTCACGATGAACCTCGAGTTCGTCTCGGCGAACCCGACCGGTCCGATCCACATCGGCGGCACCCGTTGGGCGGCCGTCGGCGACAGCCTCGCGCGGATCTTCCAGGCGCAGGGCGGCGTGGTCACGCGCGAGTACTACTTCAACGACCACGGCGCGCAGATCGACCGGTTCGCGCGCAGCCTGGTCGCGGCGTACCGCAACGAGCCGGCGCCCGACGACGGCTACGGCGGGCAGTACATCCTCGACATCGCCGCGCGGGTCATGGAGGTGTACCCGGGTGACCTGAGTTCGCTGCCGCCCGAGGAGCTGCAGGAGGCGTTCCGCGCCACCGGCATCGACCTGATGTTCGGCGACATCAAGGCGAGCCTGCACGATTTCGGCGTCGACTTCGACGTCTACTTCCACGAGAACGACCTGCACGAATCGGGTGCCGTCGATCACGCGGTGGCGCGTCTGCGCGAGCTCGGCCACATCTACGAGGCCGACGGCGCCACTTGGCTGCGCACCAGCGAGTTCGGCGACGACAAAGACCGGGTCGTCATCAAGAGCGACGGCGAGGCCGCATACATCTCGGGCGATCTGGCTTACTACCTCAACAAGCGCGAGCGCGGCTTCGAGCGCAACCTGATCCTGCTCGGCTCTGACCACCACGGCTATGTCAGCCGGCTGATGGCGATGACGGCAGCGTTCGGCGACGTGCCGTACGTGAACCTCGAGATCCTGATCGGGCAGCAGGTCAACCTGATCAAAGACGGTGAACCGGTGCGGATGTCGAAGCGCGCGGGCACGATCGTCACCATGGAAGATCTGGTCGACGTGGTCGGCGTGGATGCGGCCCGCTACGCCCTGGTGCGCAGTTCGATGGATTCCAGCCTCGACATCGACCTCGACCTGCTGACCAAGCACAGCAACGACAACCCGGTGTTCTACGTGCAGTACGCCCACGCCCGCACCCAGGCGGTCGCGCGCAATGCCGACGCCGCGGGCGTGCCGCGCGGCCGTTTCGACGCCTCGCTGCTCACGCACGAGACCGAGGCTGCGCTGCTCGGGGTGCTCGCCGACTACCCCAGGGTCGTACTGCAGGCCGCGGAGTTCCGCGAGCCGCACCGGGTGGCGCGCTATCTCGAAGAGCTGGCCGGCAGCTACCACCGCTGGTACGACGCCTGCCGCATCATCCCGCAGGGTGACGATCCGGTCGAGCCGGTGCACGAGACCCGCAGGTGGCTCAATGACGCGACCGGCCAAGTGCTGCGCAACGGGCTCGGCCTGCTCGGCGTGAGCGCGCCGGAACGGATGTAGACGTGACCGCCGCGACCGAGCCCCTCACTCCGGCCCTGCCGAAGATGAAGCGCCGCGCCTGGCCGTTCCTGGTCGCCGCGGTCGTGCTCGTCGTCCTGATCGTCGGCGCCTTCATCGCGGATGCCGCCCTCAAGAGCTACGCCCAGGACCAGATCAAGCAGAAGGTGGTCGCCGCGCTCGGCGTCGACCCGGCGACCGACGTGCACGTCGCCATCGGCGGCGGATCGGTGCTGCTGCAGGTGCTGAGCGGCAAGTTGTCGACGGTGGATGTCACGATCCCCAAGCTGGCATTCGGCGATCTGGTCGGCGCCGCCACCCTGCACGCGACGGAGGTTCCGCTTGCCGAGGATCAGCCGCTGCAGAAGCTCGCCGTCACCTACCGGGTGAGCGAGAAGAACGTGAGCGTGCTGGCGTCCAACCTGAGCGGGATGAAGCTCGACACGGTCACCCTCGACCCGCCCGAGATCGTCGCGAACGCCACGTTCTCGGTGCTCGGTTTCGGCATCCCGGTCGGGCTCGGGCTGACGCCGTCGGCGTCGAAGGGGCAGTTGGCGTTCACGCCGACCAGCATCCTGGTGTCGGGTCAGCGGTTCACCTCGAAACAGCTGCTCGCGACGCCCGGGCTGCGGGGCTTGGCCAAGCAGCTGCTCAAGCAGCAGACCTTCTGCGTCGCGCAATACCTCCCGCGGGCGCTCACCGTGACCTCGGTGAAGGTCGTCGGCCACGAGCTGGTGATGGCGATCTCGGGCGATGGGGCGGCACTCGGCGGCACGGCGTTCACCACCAAGGGCAGCTGTCCGTGAGCGAGGCGGCCGCGAGCGATGGCGTTCTGCCCTTCCAGCCGATCCGCAACACGGTCTACACGGCGCAGGAACTGTTCGCCGGCTACCGGCCCGAGGTGCTCGGTTCGTATGCGACGACCATGGACTTCCGCTCGTACCAGTGGTTCGTCAAGACCGGCCGCAGCACCCCGATCGACCCGTACGCGGCCATGATGCGCGCGCTGCACGACTCGTCGGTGACCTTCGACGTCGGCGCGATCATCGCCGGCCGCCGGGTGGTCGGGATCATGGGCGGGCACCAGCTGCCGCGCGACTCGGCGGCCTACCGCCGCATCGCCGAACTCGGCCGCGACCTGGCCCGTCGCGACATGCTGGTCTGCACCGGCGGCGGCCCGGGCGCGATGGAGGCCGGCCACCTCGGCGCGGCCCTCTCCGGACACCAGGATGCCGAGCTCGACGCGGCGATCGCGGTGCTGCGCGCGATGCCGAAGATGCCCACGCTGCTGCGGATCGTCGGTCCCGACGGCACGGCCGACCCCGAGCTGGTGCGGATCGCACACGACTGGTTCGCGCCGGCTTGGGAGATGAGCCAGGCGATCGTCGACCCGGTGGCATCCATCTCGATCCCGACCTGGCACTACGGCCACGAGCCGACCAGCCCGTTCGCGACGCACATCGCGAAGCTGTTTCAGAACAGCATCCGCGAAGACGGCCTGCTCACCATCGCGCGCCAGGGCATCGTGTTCACGCAGGGCAGCGCGGGCACGCTGCACGAGGTGTTCCAGGATGCCGAGCAGAACTTCTACGCGACCGGCGGCGGGGTCTTCAGCCCGATGGTCTTCCTCGACACGGAATACTGGACCAAGACCCTGCCCGTGCATCAACTGGTGAACGCACTGTTCACGACGGCCGACCGGGCCATCGTCGGAGAGTTCGAGAAGCTGGTGCTGGTGACCGACGACATCCACGAGGCGGCCGAGCACCTCGACGCCTTCCGCTCAGACGAATCACGATTGGCGCGCGCATGAATCCCTGGGAGATCCTCGTCCTGGCTCTGATCGTCGTGGTGGCAGTCGCGATCTTCGCGCTCATCATCCGCAACGACAATGCCCGCGTGCGCGCCGGCACGGCCGAGGCGGAGGCGAAGGGCGAACCGGTCAAGAAGCGCCCGCCGCTGGGCGTGATCTACTTCGCGCTCGGGGCCGCGTTCATCGTGGTGGGGATCTTCACGCTGCTCGGGCACTGACGTCCCGGCTTCCGCGGTCCGCGACGGGCCTTTCCGGAGGGCCCCCTATTTTGGGGTAGACGATCCAGGTGAATATTTCTCCGCGGGCGTATCGGCACCGTCCGCGCGCCGATAGCTTGTCTAGGGATTTGGTCTCCGCCTGGGAAGCACGGTGAACTCTTGAAGTCAACTCCACCGCGGTCGAGCCGTCGTCAGTTACCTAGATTTGCGAGATCCGGCCGAGTGTTGGCGTCGTTGACTGCCGCCCTGCTGCTTGTGGTCTTGGGCGCGACCGCCGCCAACGCGACGACCCAGGTGGTTTCTGTTACCTCGGCGTCTGTTGGTCGGGACGCAACGTCGAAGTTCACTTTCGATGTGATGACGACGACGGATGCGGTGCAGGGCGCGGGTCGTGTGTGCACCTATTCGCAGTACACCTGCACGCTCGTTCTGTCTGCGCAGCTTGTCGATGGAGCGACCGTCGACTTGCAGAGCGCGACGATTGCCTGGGGTGCGACATTTCCCTATTCGCACGAGTTCCTGGGGACCCTTGACACGTCGAGGGTGATTGCAGTCCGGGCTTACATCCAGGGGTATTCGGGCACGGTCTACGGCAACTGGACCCTGGTCACCGACCCGCTCGTCGCGCCGGTGGTTTCTGTGACGTCGTCGTCTGTTGGTCGGGATGCAACCTCGAAGTTCACGTTCGATGTGACGGCGACGGCGGATGGGGTGCAAGGCGCGGGTCGCGTGTGTACGTATTCGCAGTACACCTGCACTATGGCTCTGTCTGCGCAGCTTGTCGATGGATCGACCATCGACTTGCAGAGCACGACGATTGCCTGGGGTGCGACATTTCCCTCTTCACACGAGTTTTCGGGAAGCATCGATACGTCGACGATCGTTGCCGTCCGGGCTTACGTGCAGGGGTATTCGGGAATCGTCTACAGCAACTGGGCTGCGGTGTCAGATCCGCTGACGGCGCCGGTCATTTCAATTTCGGGAGTCTCGATTGGTCGCGATGCTTCCTCCCATTTGACCTTTGATGTGACGGCCACGGCGGGTGCAGTGGAAGGGGTTGGTCGTGTCTGCTCATATTCGCAATACACCTGCAGCCTGTTGCTGTCTGCGCAGCTTGTCGATGGGTCCACCGTTGAGCTGCAGAGCGCGACAATTGCCTGGGGCGCGACTTTCCCCTATTCGCACGAGTTCTCAGGGACCCTCAACACCTCGAAGGTGATTGCGATCCGAGCCTCCGCCCAGGGGTACTCAGGCAGCGTCTACGGCAACTGGACTCCCGTCACTGACCCGCTCACGACGGCCACAGGGTCAACCTCCGTCTCGGTATCCGTCAATTCGGTGGGTCGTGACGCATCGACCGACAAGTTGACTTACAACTTGTCGGTTTCGGTACCGGGAACCTCGTTGTCGACCGGGCCATGCGGAGGCAACTTCTATCACTGCTATCTCTACGTGCAGACGCTCGCTCCATCTGGCGACATCATGAACTTGGCGTCGACAGATCTCTCTTCTGCAACGAGTTACGGCTTTACCGGCACAGCGGTAAGCGCCACCGTCACGGCCTTTCGCGCGTACACCAGCAGTTACTACAATCCCACTCCTTCGTACAGCTCCTGGGCTGCTGCCAATGACCCATACCCGAGCCGTTCAGTTACGGTGCCCGCGGGGTCGATTGGGCGTGAAGCTTCGACGGGCAAGTTGACCTACAACTTGTCCGTTTTCGCATCCGGTACTTCGTTGCCGGACGGGCCGTGTGGGGGCAACTTCTATCACTGCTACCTCTACCTGCAAGCGCTATCTCCATCGGGAGATATCACGAACTTGGCATCCTCAGATCTATCCGCGGCCACGAGTTACAACTTCGTCGGTACGACGTCGAGCACCAAGGTCAACGCGATTCGCGCCTATACGAGCAGCTATTACAACCCCAGCAACCCGTTCTACAGCACCTGGGCCACCGTTACCGATCCGTACCCGGATCGCTCGGTCACAATTCCCGCGCTGTCTATCGGGCGTGAGGCGTCGACGGGCAATCTCGTTTACAACCTCGGCGTTTCCGTATCGGGGACGACGCTGACAGACGGACCATGTGGCGGCAACTTCTATCACTGCTTTGTGTTCGTGCAGACTCGCTCCCAGTCCGGTGACATCACGACTCTGGCCACTTCCGATCTGTCCGCCCAATCGACATACTCCCTATCGGGTTCAGTGACCAGTGCCAAAGTAACGGCCATTCGTGCCTACGCCAGTAGCTACTACTACCCCGGCAACTCCGTCTACAGCTCGTGGTATCCGGTCCACGACGGGGACAAGTCAGATTCGACCGGTGGCGGAAACTCGAGCTTGAAGGGCTGTACCTGCCACAACGGCGACCCCGTCAACACCCAGACCGGGGAGTTCTACGAGAATCTCACCGATCTCGAGTTGCCCGGGGTGGGCCCCGCGGTTGCTGTCGGGAGGACGTACTCCTCAGTCAACGCAGCCGTGAACGGCCCGTTCGGCTATGGGTGGTCCAGCACCTTCGGCAGCCACCTCGTTGTCGATACCGATGGCGACTCTACTGACCCACTCCCGCGGCAGGTCCACGTGGTTCAGGAGAACGGAGCGACGGTCCCCTTCACCGAGAACGGCAGCGGCCTCTATCCCTCGGCTCCCTGGGTCTTGGCCACTCTGACCCACAGCACGTCGACCGGCAACTGGACCTTCACGAGAGACAAGAAACAGGTCTTCATCTTCGACTCCAGCGGCACGCTCATCTCGACGTCGGACCTTCACGGCAACACGGTCACCTACGGATACACCTCGGGCCATGTCAGCTCGATCAGCGGCTCGGGCGGTCGAGAGATCGACCTCACCTGGACCTCGGGCCGAGTGTCCGCGATCGCAGACTCGGCAGGGCGGGCAGTCGCCTTCGGCTATGACAGCGCAGGAAACCTCACCGTCGTGGACGCCGCAGACAACGGCCTCTGGGGGTACACCTACGACTCGTCCCATCGCGTTCTGACCGAGACTCGGCCCGGCGGCGGCGTGACCACCAATGTGTACAACGGAACCGGCCAGGTGACCTCGCAGAGCGATCCGGTGGGCCGGGTCACGACGTTCGCCTATTCCGGGCTGTCGACCACGGTGACTCTGCCCGGTGGATCGATCACGACCTACACCTTCAACCAGGGGCAACCAGCATCGGTCACAACCGCCACCGGCACTGCACTCGCAGCGACCACCACCTATTCCTATGACGACGCGGGGAACCTCGCTTCTCAGACTGACCCGTTGGGCCATGTCACGACGTACACCTACGACTCGGCCGGCAACGCGCTGACCAGCACGGATCCATTGGGCAAGGTCACAACGCGTACCTACGATTCACTTCGCGATGTGACCTCAGTCGAGGATCCCCTGGGCCGCACGGCCACGATGAGCTACGACTCCGACGGGGATCTGACCTCGTCAGAGACTCCCGGGGGTCACATAACAATGCTGACGTACAACATCGACGGGACCGTCGCGTCGTCAACTGATGCACGAGGCAACACGACGTCGTATACCTACGACTCTGCCGGTAGAGCTTTGTGCGTGACCGATCCGGACAGCCGGCAGACCTGTCAAACCAACGACGGCCGCGGACTGGCGACCACCCAGACGGATGCCGCGGGCAAGATCACGACGATGACCTACGACGACGCCGGTCGGGTGCTCACGACCACCGATCCCAACTCCCACACAACCACCTACGTCTACGACAGCGACGGTAACCTCACCTCCACACAAGATGCCTCGGGGCACACCGTCACGGCAGCGTACGACCACGCGGACCAGCGCACCTCAAGCACGGACGGGCGCGGCAAGACCACCAGTTACACCTACACGCCGCGCGGATCAGTGGCGACGGTCACGGATCCCGAGGGTCATGTCACGACGAACGCTTACGACGCCCAGAACAGGTTGACCTCGTCAACGGATGCCGCGAGTCGGGTCACGTCGTTCGCTTATGACCTGGCCGGTGAAAAGACCTCGACGACCCTTCCGTCGACGGCCGTCTCGTCATCCACGTACGACGCAGACGGCCGCGTGGCCACGACCACCGACGCGTTGGGCAAGGTCACCATCTACGCCTACGACGACGCGGGGGAGCTGCACTCGACAACCGACCCGCTGTCGCGAGTGACGACCTACAACTACACCGACGACGGCAAGCTGCATGTCACGACGCTGCCCGACTCGAGCACCGAGACCTACGCGTACGACGAAAACGACGTGCAGACATCGTTCACCAACGCTGACGGTGACGTCACGACGTACAGCTATGACGACGCAGGCCTGCTCAACTCGGAGACGCAGCCGGGCGGCATGACGACCAGCTTCACCTACGACTCGGCGGGCCGCATCCATACGGTCACGACACCGGATGGGGTGGTCGCGACCCGTACCTACGACGACGGAGGTCGACTCAGCAACGTCAACTATCCCGGTACCGCGGACGACGTCAGCTACACCTACTTCGCCAACGGTTCGCGTCACACCATGACCGATGGCACCGGCACGACGACCTACGCCTACAACGCCAACGCGGCTCTGACCTCCGTGCAGAACGGCAACGGGCAGACCATCGGGTACGGGTACGACGACGCGTCCCAGCTGACGTCGATCACCTACCCGGGATCGAAGACCGTGTCGTACGGCTACGACGACGCCGGAAACATGACCTCGGTCACCGACTGGGCGTCCCGCACGACGACGCTCACCGTGACGGCCGACGGGTTGCAGAACACGCGGACCGACCCGTCAGGGGTGACCGAGACCCGGTCGTACAACGCGAACGATCAGCTCACCGACATCTCGTCGGCGACGAGCTCGGCGACACTGTCGGACTACGGGTACGGGTACGACGACGCCGGTCAGCTCACCTCCTCGAGTCTGACGGATGCGATCCATACCACCACCGCCACGAACGCGTGGGGATACACGAGCCTGGGTCAGCTCAGCTCGACGGGACCATCGACGGGCTACACGACCACCCCGGCGGGGGAGCTGACCGCGACCCCTGCTGGTGACGCGTTCACGTACAACAGCAAGCAGGAACTCGCCTCCGCCACGAACACCAGCGCCGGCACGACCACCGCCTACAGCTTCAACGACAACGGGTCGCGCACCGAAACCGCCACAACCACGTCCGGCGTCACCGCGACGGTGAGCTACGACTACGACGCCCGCGGGAACCTGACCTCTGTCTCCACAGGCGGCACGACTGTGAGCTACCAGTCAGACGGAGACGGCCTGCGGCAGTCACGCACCGTCGGCACCACCACGAGCCAGTTCTTGTGGGACCCCAACCACGCCATCCCTCTGCTGCTGGATGACGGCACCGATTCGTATGTCTACGCCACATCCACCACCCCGATCGCGCAAATCGACGACAGCACAGGGGCGATTGAGTATCTCCACGCGGACAATGTCGGGTCCGTCCGCACCATCACCTCGGCCACGGGGATAGTGGTCGGCACCCCCGACTACAACTCGTACGGCGCTGTCACGAGCCACACCGGAACCAGCACCAGCAACTTCGGCTACGCGACCTCCTGGACCGATCCCAACACCGGACTCGACTACCTCAGAGCCCGCGAATATGACCCCGCCACCGCACAGTTCCTTCAGTTTGACCCAGCTATTGACCAAACCCGGCAACCCTACGAGTACGTCGCAGGCGACCCAACCAATGCGAACGATCCGACAGGCCTGTGCATAGGTATGGACGGGACGCCGAAGGACAGGGCCTGCACCCAGAACGACTTTTTCTGGGCCGGCCTGAACGATCACCTCGGAGCCGAGTTCAAGGTTGCTGGCGCGGGCTTTGTGAACGGCGCTCTAGGCGGAATCCCAAACGACCTCGGATGGACGTGTTCGAGCCTGCAGTCCGACAACCTTTACTGGGCCGAATATGCCATCGGGGGCGTTGTGACGGCGGCCGCCTCTGGGGTTGTGGGGAAACTGGTCACCCCGGCCCTCAAAGCCCTGGCCCTTGCGATGCGAGGAGGTGCTGGGGCAGCCAGCATAAACGAGGGTGTGTACATCATCCGCACCGAGTTGGGAACCTATGTGGGTCAGTCCGGGAATATCGCGCTACGCTTCGCGAGTCATCTTGGCCGGTTCAGTGCCGAGGAGTTAGCCAACGCGGAGCGGATCGCAGTCGCGGGTGGCAAGACAGCACGAGAGATCGTCGAGCAACTCACTATCGATGCCGAGGGAGGCGTCGCGAACCTCCTAAACAAGGTTAATCCGATCGGAACGGCGAGAGTTCCGTTGCTAATGCCGCCCGGATACGTCCGCTAATGCCCAAGAACTACGAACTCCAAGAAACCGATCTAGGCATCGACCTGATCGTTACCAACGAATGGTCTTCTCAAGCCGCCGCCGAGCTGGTAGCTGGCAACGCAGACGGTCTTGTGCTGAACTACGCCAGGGGCTTTCGGGAGCGGTCTCTGGACTTCCTTGCAGGTTTGCCGATCAGACGGCTCAACGTCCTCGCCCGCACGATCAAGAATCTGGACCCCATATATTCGCTGGCCGAAACTCTCGAGGACCTTGAACTTCAGACGGCCCCCACCGAGGTGCACCTCGACCTCTTGCCTCGGGTCGTGCGGCTGGGCGCCACCTGGAGCCAGGTCGTCGACTCGATATCTGCCCTACCCCGACTGCAATCGCTGTTTGCACTGTCTTACTCGGAGTCCAGCCTCGACCCTCTCAGATTCAATCGCGCGCTGAGGGTCATTCGGATGAAAGACAGGCCGTCCGTCGCGACCTTGGAGGGTATTGAGTTCTTTCCTGACTTGGAACAGCTGGACCTCTCTCTCGCCCCGATCAGTAGTCTTGCCCCGCTTCAGAGTGCGGCCCCAACCATCGGGCACCTAGAGCTCGAATCCTGCAAGCTCATTCAGACGCTTGACGGGGTCGAGCACCTTCGCGAGCTCAGAACCCTAAACCTGGGCGACGTCGGCCCGATTACGAGCCTGCAGCCCATTTCCGAGTTGACAAACCTTGAGCGTGTGTACTTGTGGGGCTCAACGGTCATTTCTGATGCCGACCTATCGCCGCTGGCCAACTTGCCGAAACTCACGACTCTCCGCATGACTTCTCGTCGCCCGTACCATCCATCAGTGGCAGAGATCAAGGCCAAAATCGGGGACAATTAGGCCACATCAGCAGGCTGCCAAGCGATATGGCACTATGGCCCTCGTCATGTCCATTGCAGATGACGAGTCCACATCCCCAGGGACGGCGCCGAACCAAGTGGGGCATGATTCGATGGGCCCCGCCGGGTGGCAACACACTGATCCTGGCTTCAGGGACCAATCCGGGTTCGCTCGCCTCACTCTCGTTTCCGACGACCACCGTGAGGCCTTGTGACCGCGAACCCGCTCGCGCCCGACTGGCTCCGCCAGCCGGATCAGGCGGGCGTCAATGTGCCGTATAGGCTCGCCACGCTCGCCGAAACGGCCGCCGAGCCGTGGAAGTTCACGACGACCAATGGTGGTACATCGATCGTGGTGAGAGGTGCCAGATGAATGACCTGAATGCTCGTGCTCAGTTGCCCATGACGCGCGCTGATTTCGAGGCATTCCTCAAGGAGTTCGCGGATAGTCTCACCACCGACCCGGCGGCTTGGATGAATCTGTCGCTTGATCAGTTCCTCGGCGGAGTTTCGGGTTGGGTGGCTGACATGGATGGCTACTTCGCCAACCGGGGTGAGCCCGTGCCTTCCCAGCCGTCGTGGCAGTTGTTTGCCCAGGCGCTCCTCGCCGGTCGGGTATACGAGTAGCGCCGCTAGATAATCGACGCGCCGGTCACTGTCTCCTCAGCCGCAAACGCCTGCCGGGGGGCGCGAAATCCATATCCGCCGCCTGCAATACACTGAAACTCGGCTTCAGGGACCAATCCGGGTTCGCTCGCCTCACTCTCGTTTCCGACGACCACCGTGAGGTCTTGTGACCGCGAATCCGCTCGCGCCCGACTGGCTCCGCCAGCCGGGAGTCTCTGGCGAGCCCGACGCGAACGCGCTCGCCGCGACGGTCTGGCCGCGCAATGCGGTGCGGTCCGCATCCGGTGTCGTCACCCTGGCCGGCGCCGAGTCCACCGCGCTCGCCGCCGAGTTCGGCACCCCGCTCTACGTGGTCGACGAGCAGGACGCGCGCGACCGCGCCGCCGAGCTCAAGGCCGCGTTCGACGTCGCGTTCGAGGGCGTCGGATCGCATGCCACCGTCTACTACGCGGGCAAGGCATTCCTCAGCACCGAGATCGCGCGCTGGGTGACCGCCGCCGGGCTCAACATCGACGTGTGCAGCGGGGGAGAGCTGGCCGTCGCGGTGGCCGCCGGTGTCGATCCGGGCCGGCTGGGATTCCACGGCAACAACAAGAGCCTCGCCGAGATCGACCGTGGTGTCGAGGTCGGGGTGGGCGCGATCGTCCTGGACAGCGTCGTCGAGGTCGAACGTGTCTCGGCCGCGGCCGAGCGGCACGGGCGGGTGCAGGCCGTACGCCTGCGCATCAACAGCGGAGTGCACGCCTCGACCCACGAGTTCCTGGCGACGGCGCACGAAGACCAGAAGTTCGGGGTGCCGCTGGTCGATGCTCCGGATGTCGTGGCCGCGATCCGCTCGCACCCCTCGCTGCGCTTTCTCGGACTGCACTCGCACATCGGCTCGCAGATCTTCGAGTCCGACGGATTCGCCGAGGCGGCGGGTCGCCTGCTGCTGGTGCACGCCGGACTGCTTGACGGGGGAGAGGTGCCCGAACTCAACCTGGGCGGCGGCTTCGGCATCGCCTACACGAGCGCCGACCAAGTGACTCCGATCGCGACGATCGCCCAGGAGCTCGCGCGGGTCGTCGCCGCCGAGTGCGCGGCGCTCGGCATCCCGGTGCCAGCCATTGCCGTCGAGCCGGGGCGCTCGATCATCGGGCCGTCGACCGTGACCTTGTATGAGGTGGGCACCGTCAAGGATGTGCTGGTGTCGGTCGGCGACTCCGGCGAGACCGCGATCCGCAAGTACGTGAGCGTCGACGGCGGCATGAGCGACAACATCCGGGCCGCGCTGTATCAGGCCGACTACTCGGTGCGGCTGGCCAACCGGGCCTCGGATGCCGCTCCCGCCCTGATCCGCCTGGCCGGCAAGCACTGCGAGAGCGGCGACATCGTCGTGCGGGCCGACTACCTCCCCTCCGACGTGGAGCCGGGCGACCTGGCCGCCGTCCCCGCCACCGGCGCATACTGCTGGTCGCTCGCCAGTAACTACAACTACCTCGGCCGTCCCGCCGTCGTGGCCGTGAAGGATGGCGCCGCCCGCGTCATCGTGCGCCGCGAGACCGAGGCCGACCTGCTCAGCCGCGATGCCGGCATCCCCGGCGCCGCCGCAATCGACCAGAAGGCCACCGCATGATCGAGTACCGCAACCTCCGCATCGCCTTGCTCGGGGCGGGCTCCGTGGGGGCGCAGGTCGCGACCCTGCTGCTCGAGCACGCCGACGAGCTCGCGAGCCGGGTCGGCGCGGGCCTGGAGCTGGTGGGCGTTGCGGTGCGCGACCTGGACGCGCCGCGCAGCCCCGCGATCCCGAAGCACCTGCTGACCACCGACGCCCGCTCGCTGATCCTCGGCGCCGACATCGTCATCGAGCTGATGGGCGGCATTGAGCCGGCGCGCGAATACCTGATGCTGGCACTCAACTCGGGCGCCGACGTGATCACCGCGAACAAGGCGCTGCTGGCGACCCACGGCCCGGAGCTGTTCGAAGAGGCCGAGCAGGTTGGAGCCCAGCTGTACTACGAAGCGGCGGTCGGCGGAGCGATCCCGATCATCCGCCCGCTGCGCGACTCGCTGGCCGGCGACCGGGTGCACCGCATCCTGGGCATCGTGAACGGTACGACCAACTACGTGCTCGACCGGATGGATCGCGAGGGCGACTCCCTGGCCGAGGCGCTGGCCGCCGCCACCGAGCTCGGCTATGCCGAGGCCGATCCCACCGCGGATATCGAGGGGTACGACGCGGCCCAGAAGGCCGCGATCCTCGCCAGCCTCGCGTTCCACACCACGGTGCCGCTCGAGCTGGTGCACCGCGAGGGGATCAGCGCGATCACCCACGAGCAGGTGGTCTCGGCCCGCAAGGCCGGCTTCGTGGTGAAGCTGCTCGCGGTGTGCGAGCGGCTGACCGATCCGGCCACCGGGATCGAAGGGGTCAGCGCCCGGGTGCATCCGGCCCTGATCCCCGATACGCATCCGCTGGCCGCGGTGCACGGCGCCAACAACGCGGTGTTCCTCGAGGCGGAGGCGGCGGGCAGCCTGATGTTCTACGGGGCGGGCGCGGGCGGTATCCAGACCGCATCGGCCGTGCTCGGTGATGTGGTGTCCGCTGCGCGCCGGCACGTCATCGGCGGGCCCGGGGTGGCCGAGTCGACGCATGCGAATCTGCCGATCCTGCCGATCTCGAGCGTGGTGACGCGTTACCAGATCACCCTCGAGGTCGCCGACCGACCGGGCGTGCTCGCTCAGGTCGCGACGATGTTCAGCGAGCACGGCGTCTCGGTCGAGGCCGTCGAGCAGACCATGCGGGTGGTGCCGGCCGTGACCCTGGCGTCGCTGGGCGAGCACCATGGCGCGGCGGCCCCCGACGCCACCGCTACCCTGGTGATCGGAACGCATCTGGCGACGGAGGGTGCTCTCGCCGACACCGTTGCTGCGCTCGGCTCCAGCGACGCAGTGGTCGAGGTCGTCAGTGTTCTGCGCGTCGAAGGCACCGAGTAGGAGATCGAGATGGCACAGCAGTGGCGCGGCGTTCTGCGCGAGTACGCCGACCGGCTCGACGTGAGCGACGCGACCCCGATCGTCACGCTCGGCGAGGGCGGCACCCCGCTGCTGCCAGCCGACGCGCTCTCGGCGCGCACCGGCGCCAAGGTCTGGGTCAAGTTCGAGGGCATGAACCCGACCGGCTCGTTCAAAGACCGGGGCATGACGATGGCCGTCTCGAAGGCGATCGAGCACGGCGCCAAGGCCGTGATCTGCGCGAGCACCGGCAACACCTCCGCCTCTGCCGCCGCGTATGCCTCCCATGGCGGGATCACCGCGGCCGTCCTGGTGCCCGAGGGCAAGATCGCGATGGGCAAGCTGGCCCAGGCGATCGCCCACAACGCCCAGTTGCTGCAGGTGCAGGGCAACTTCGACGACTGCCTCGAGATCGCGCGCGAGCTGGCGGCGCAGTATCCGGTGCACCTGGTCAACTCGGTCAACAACGACCGCATCGAGGGCCAGAAGACCGCGGCCTTCGAGGTCGTCGAGGTGCTCGGCGATGCGCCCGACTTCCACTTCATCCCGGTGGGCAACGCCGGCAACTACACCGCATACGCGCGCGGCTACGCCGAAGACGCCGCCCGCGGCACCACCACCAAGCGCCCGCGGATGTTCGGCTTCCAGGCCGAGGGCAGCGCCCCGATCGTGCGCGGCGAGATCGTGAAGAATCCGGACACCATCGCCAGCGCGATCCGGATCGGCAACCCGGCATCCTGGGAGCTCGCTCTCGCGGCACGCGACGAGACGAACGGCTACTTCGGGGCGATCCCGGACTCCGACATCCTGGCCGCCCACCGCATCCTGTCGGCCGAGGTCGGCATCTTCGTCGAGCCGGCATCGGCGATCAGCGTCGCCGGGCTGCTCGAGCGCAGCGCGGCCGGCGAGATCCCCAAGGGCTCGACGGTGGTGCTCACGGTGACCGGGCACGGCCTCAAAGACCCGCAGTGGGCGCTCCGCACCGCCGACGGCGGAGAGGTGAAGCCCACGGTCGTCCCGATCGACACCGCGGCCATCGCCGAGGTGCTCGGGCTGGTTCCGGCGACCCAGGCAGGGGCATGACCGGCGAGCCGGCGAAGGGCCGCGTCGCAGACCTCGTCGGCCGCTCGGTGCACGTCAAGGTGCCGGCGACGACCGCGAACCTCGGCCCTGGCTTCGACACCCTCGGCCTCGCGCTCTCGGTGTACGACGAGCTGACCGTCACTGTGCGTGCCGAACCCGGCGCGACCGTGACCGTGGTCGGCGTCGGCGAGGGCGACGTGCCGACCGACGAGAGCAACCTGGTCGTGCGGTCGATCGCCTACGCGTTCGAGTCGCTCGGCTATCAGGTGCCGGGCCTCGAGGTGCTCGCTCACAACTCCATCCCGCATGGCAGGGGGATGGGCTCGTCGGGCGCCGCGATCGTCTCGGGCATCATGGCGGCCAAGGGTCTGCTCGAGGGGATCGTCGAGCTCGACTCGAACGAACTGCTCCGGCTCGCGACCGAGCTCGAGGGGCATCCCGACAATGTCGCTCCCGCGCTGTTCGGCGGTCTGACGATCGCCTGGGTCACGCCCGAGGGTCCTCAGTTCAAGAAGCTGATCGTGCATCGCGGGGTCTCGCCGCTGGTGGCGGTGCCGGCAGCGACCATGTCGACTGCGCTGGCCCGCAGCCTGCAGCCCGAGTCGGTGCCGCACGAAGACGCCATCTTCAACGTTTCGCGCTCGGCGCTGCTGATCGCCGCCCTGATCCAGAGCCCCGAACTGCTGCTCGCGGCTACGGAAGACAAGCTGCACCAGAGCTACCGGGCGGGCGCGATGCCCGAGACCGATTCGCTGATCAGGATGCTGCGCGCCCACGGCCTGGCCGCCGTCGTCTCGGGTGCCGGACCGTCGCTGCTGGTGCTCGGGAGCGACCCCGCGCAGCGCCTCCGCGCGGCCGAGCTGATCGCCGAGCACTCGACGACGCCGTGGGAGTGCCTGCTGCTCGCCGTCGACTTCAAGGGTGCTACAGTGATGGTGCATTCGGCAGACGCGGTGGCATAGCCCGCATTTTGCAAAGCCGGATGCGATCCCACACCGGCATTCGCCTCGCGGACTCCCGCTCTGAGCAGCCTGCTGCAGACACCCGACCCGCGCTGAGGCGAACCGCCGATTCCCGGGGCGCTCTGTGCCCGGGTCGAACCGAAGGAATCCCCAGCCGTGACCGATGTTGTTGCACGCGCCGATCTGAGCCGCCTCAAGCTCCCCGAGCTCCAGGCGCTCGCCGCCGAACGCGGCATCGCCGGCGCGTCGAAGCTTCGAAAAGGAGAACTCGTGGACGCACTGTCCGATGACGCCCAGACCTCCGGGGCCGCTGTGGCTGCCCCGATCGACGAGGTGAGCCCGCAGGCGCCCGCCGAGACCGTCGACGACCTCGCACCCGAGAGCCTCGGCGCGGATGACGCCGTGCTCGATGGCGCCTCGTCCGACGACACCGTCCCGGTGCGCCGCTCGCGCCGGGTGAGCGCATCCAGCGCCGACGCGGCGGCGCTCGCCGCCGCAACGGCAGCCGCCGCTCCCGCATCGCAGCACGTCGCCGCCGCCGATGTCGCGGCCGACCTCGACAAGCTGCTCCCCGAGGTCACCTCGGGCGCCGCCGACGGCGAGTCCGAGGAGGGTGGTAGCTCGCGGAGCCGCGGGCGCAACCGCAACCGCGGTGGCGGTCAGAACGCGGGCGGCCAGAACGGCGGCGGCCAGAACCCGGCACGCCAGCAGGGCGGCCAGAACGGTGGCAGCCAGCAGGGCAGCCAGAACGGCGGCGGCCAGCAGGGCGGCCAGAACAACGGCGGCCAGAACGGCCAGCAGGCCGAGGGCGAGGGCGGCAGCAGCCGCAGCCGCTACCGCGACCGCAAGCGCGGCCGTGGCGGCCAGAACGACGACTTCGAGCCGGAGCTCAGCGACGACGACGTGCTGATCCCGGTTGCCGGCATCCTCGACGTGCTCGACAACTACGCCTTCGTCCGCACCTCGGGCTACCTGCCGGGCGCGAACGACGTCTACGTCTCGCTCGGCCAGGTGAAGAAGTACAACCTGCGCAAGGGCGATGCGGTGGTCGGCGCCATCCGGCAGCCTCGCGAGGGCGACCAGCAGAGCGGACGCCAGAAGTACAACGCGATCGTCAAGATCGACTCGATCAACGGCCAGTCCGTCGACGACGCCGCGAACCGCGTCGAGTTCGGCAAGCTCACCCCGATCTACCCGAACGAGCGCCTGCGCCTCGAGACCGAGCCGGCCAAGCTGTCCACCCGGATCATCGACCTGATCGCCCCGATCGGCAAGGGCCAGCGCGGCCTGATCGTCGCGCCGCCGAAGGCGGGCAAGACGCTCATCCTGCAGGCCATCGCCAAGGCGATCGCCGAGAACAACCCCGAGGTGCACATCATGGTGGTGCTCGTCGACGAGCGCCCCGAAGAGGTCACCGACATGCAGCGCTCGGTGAAGGGCGAGGTCATCGCCTCGACCTTCGACCGTCCGGCTGAGGACCACACCACGGTCGCCGAGCTCGCCATCGAGCGCGCCAAGCGACTCGTCGAGCTGGGCAACGACGTCGTCGTGCTGCTCGACTCGATCACTCGCCTGGGCCGCGCCTACAACCTGGCCTCACCGGCATCCGGTCGCATTCTGAGCGGCGGCGTGGATGCCAGCGCGCTCTACCCGCCCAAGCGCTTCTTCGGCGCGGCCCGCAACATCGAGGGCGGCGGCTCGCTGACCATCCTCGCGACCGCACTGGTCGAGACCGGATCCAAGATGGACGAGGTCATCTTCGAGGAGTTCAAGGGCACCGGCAACATGGAGCTGCGCCTCTCGCGCCAGTTGGCCGACAAGCGCATCTTCCCGGCGGTCGACATCTACGCGTCGAGCACCCGCCGCGAAGAGGAGCTGCTCAGCCCCGAAGAGGTCAAGATCACCTGGCGCTTGCGCCGCGCGCTGGCCGGGCTCGAACTGCAGCAGCAGCTCGAGGTCGTGCTGAGCAAGCTCAAAGAGACGCAGTCGAACACCGAGTTCCTGGTCCAGATCCAGAACTCGCTGCCGGCCGCCAACGGCAACGGACACACCGGGAACGGCCACAGCAACGGGTCGCACTCCCACAAGGAGTAGGCCGTGTTCGAATCGGTCGCCACGCTGCGGGCCGAGCACGAACAGCTGCAGCAGCAACTCGGGGATCCGGCGCTCCACGCCGATGCGGCGCGTGCCAAGAAGGTCAACCGCCGCTACGCCGAGCTGAGCAAGATCATCAAGGCGCACGACGACTGGCTCCAGGTGCAGGATGACCTGGCCGCGGCGCGCGAACTGGCGAAAGAAGACGAGGCCTTCGCCGATGAGATCCCGGGGCTCGAGACCGGACTGACCGACGCGCAGGAACGGCTGCGACGGCTGCTGATCCCGCGGGATCCGGACGACGGCCGCGACGTGATCATGGAGATCAAGGGCGGCGCCGGGGGAGCGGAGTCCGCGCTGTTCGCCGCCGATCTGCTGCGCATGTACCTGCACTACGCCGAGTCCAAGGGCTGGAAGACCGAGATCCTCGAGGCCGACCCGACCGACCTCGGCGGCTACACCAACGTGCAGGTGGCGCTCAAGTCGAACGCCACCGATCCGGCCGAGGGGGTGTGGGCGCACCTCAAGTACGAGGGCGGCGTGCACCGCGTGCAGCGGGTGCCGGCGACCGAGTCGCAGGGCCGCATCCAGACCTCGACGGCAGGCGTGCTGGTCTTCCCCGAGGTCGACGAACCCGAAGAGGTCGAGATCAACCCGAACGATCTGCGGATCGACGTCTTCCGTTCGTCGGGCCCGGGTGGCCAGTCGGTCAACACCACCGACTCCGCGGTGCGGATCACCCACCTGCCCACCGGGATCGTGGTGTCGATGCAGAACGAGAAGTCGCAGATCCAGAACCGCGAGGCGGGGATGCGCGTGCTGCGCGCCCGCATCCTGGCGCGTCAGCAAGAGGAGCTCGACGCCGTGTCGAGCGCCGCCCGCAAGTCGCAGATCCGCACCATGGACCGCTCCGAGCGCATCCGCACATACAACTTTCCCGAGAACCGCATCGCCGATCACCGCACCGGCTACAAGGCGTACAACCTCGACCAGGTGATGAACGGTGCGCTCGATCCGCTGATCGACTCGTGCATCGCCTTCGACGAAGAGGCGCAGCTGGCGGAGCTCGGCGCGGAGTGATGGCCGAGCACCCCCGCGCCGGCAGCGTTGCGGCCCTGCGAGACCACGGGATCGCCGTGCTGACCGCCGCCGGCATCCGCAACGCCGATGTCGACGCCGAGTTGCTGCTCGGCCATGTGCTCGGCCTGAGCAGGGGACAGGTGCAGGCCAAGGCGGTGACGGATGCGGCCATCGATCCCGAGCAGCGCCTGGCCGTGATCGAGGCGATCGAGCGCCGAGCCGCGCGCGAGCCGCTCCAGCACATCACCGGACGCGCGCCCTTCCGCAGCCTCGAACTCGCGGTCGGCCCCGGCGTGTTCGTGCCGCGTCCCGAGACGGAATCGGTCGCCCAGCTCGCGATCGACGCGCTGCTGGCCGTGCCGAGTCCAGCCCCGCGCGCCATCGACCTCGGCACCGGATCGGGTGCGATCGCGATCGCGCTGGCCACCGAGGTGCCGCACGCCGAGGTGGTCGCGGTCGAGAACTCGCCGCGGGCGTTCACCTGGGCTCGGCAGAATGTGCGGCAACTCGCGGGCGCGAATCTGCTGCTGGTCTTCGCCGACCTCGCCGAGCTGCCGGCTGAACTCGACGGCGCCCCGCTCGACGGCAGCTTCGACGTGGTCGTCTCGAACCCGCCGTACATCCCGCTCGGGGCGATCCCGCGCGATCCCGAGGTGCGCCTGCACGATCCGGACGCGGCACTATACGGCGGCGAGGACGGGCTGGACGTCATCCGCGCGATCTCGCTGCGAGCCGCGGCCCTGCTGCGGCCCGGCGGCACGCTGGTGCTCGAGCACGGCGAGCTGCAGGGGAGCGCGATCCGCGAGCTGCTCTCGGCCGACGGCTGGCGCGCGGCATCCACCCACCGCGACCTGCTGGGCCGCGATCGCACGACGACCGCACTCCGGCCCTAGCGCGCACCGCTACGCTCTGAGCCATGGACTTCGCTGTCGCACTCGTGAACCTGGCCGGCCGAAACGGCCCCAACCTGTTCCAGTGGATCGGGATCATCATCGCCGCGGCGATCGTCGCGGGCATCCTCTACCTGATCACGCTGTTCGTGATCATCGGCGGCCACCGCTTCAGCGCGGGAGCCAAGTTCCTCTGGATCTTCGGCGTGCTGCCGTGGCCGATCATCGGGCCGCTGGTGTACCTGCTGGTCGGGCGCCACATGAAGTTCATCAAGGCGAGCGTGCGCGAGCAGGAGGACGCCGCCCCGGCCATCGAGGCGCCGAAGGCCGAGACCCCGAAGGCCTAAGCCCGAAGGCCTAGACCCCGGTCGCCACCCGCTCGGCGAAACGCTCGATCGCCGTCATCAGCGACCCCGCGTCGGTGAAGCGGTGCGCCTCGATGCCCACCGAGCGCGCCCCGTCGACGTTGACCTGCAGATCGTCGGCGAAGAACACCTGATCGGCAGGCACGCCGTAGTGCGCCAGCAGGTTCTCGAACACCACGGGATCCGGCTTGCGCGCCCCGTAGAAGCTCGAGGTGTGCAGCTCGTCGCCGAACAGCGGAACCAGCTCGGGTGCGAGAGCCGCCAGGTGGGCCTCGACCAGCGGTCCGTTGTTGGTGAGCAGGGCGACCGAGCCGAGCTGCGCCGCGCGCTCGACCGCGGCGAGCGAATCGGGCCATGCGGTCATCGCGGACCGGCGATTGGCGATCCAGTCGTCCACCGGGATGTGCAGGCCGAGTGCCTCGGTGAAGGCCGCGTGGTAGGTGTCCGCGTCCGCGAAACGGCCGGCCTCCGCCGCCCACTCGCCCTCGTCGTGCCACCAGCGCCTGCGCAATTCGGCGAAGTCGTGGCCGGTCAACGTGGCGAGGCCGCTCATCCTGACCCGCCAGTCGTAGTCGTAGAGAACGTCGTCCATATCGAAGACGAAAAGCGGGGTGCGCGTCATGATGCGTCAAGTCTCCCGCACTCGCGGAGACCCCACCGGTGCGGCAAGTAATGTGGACCGCGTCATGCCCACCTTCGACACCGCGAATCCGGCCGAGCTGCTCAGCGGCATGCGGTTGGCGCGCGCGGCGATCGGTCGCGGTGAGCTCGTGGTGATCCCGACCGACACGGTCTACGGGGTCGCCGCCGACGCGTTCTCGCCCGCCGCGGTGCAGCGGCTGCTCGATGCCAAGGGCCGCGACCGCACGGCTCCGCCTCCGGTGCTGGTCCCCGGAATCCCGACGCTGGATGCACTGGCCGAGTCCGTTCCCGACGAGGTGCGCGCGCTGGTGGCCGAGTTCTGGCCGGGTGGGCTCACGATCATCCTGCGCGCCCGCCCGACGCTGGACTGGGACCTCGGCGACACCCGCGGCACGGTCGCGCTGCGCATGCCGAGCGACACCATCGCCCTCGAGCTGCTGGCCGAGACCGGGCCGCTCGCCGTCTCGAGCGCCAATCGGACCGGTGAGCCCGCGGCCCTCAAGGCCGCCGAGGCCGAGGCGATGCTCGGCGACGCGGTCGAGGTCTACCTCGACGGCGGGCCGGTGGGAGCGGGGTACCCGGGCGCCGACGAGCGCTCCGGCTCCACCATCGTGGATGCGACCGCGCTCGGCTCGCCGAACGGCAAGCTGCGGATCGTGCGGCACGGCGTCATCCCGGATGCCGAGATCGTCCGCATCGTGGGGGCCGACAGGTGCGCATAGTCTTCTACGTCCTGGTGGCCGGAGTCGCCGCCGTGGTGACGTTCGCCCTCGCTCTGCTCATCTGGAAGCTCAGCACCCGATTCCGCCTCTACCCGAAGATCCGGGCCCGCGATGTGCACACCCGGCCGACACCGCGGCTGGGCGGCGTGGCCATGTTCGTCGGCGTGCTGGTCGCCTTCGCCATCGGCTCGCAGCTGCCGACCCTGTCGATCGTGTTCTCGGAGCCCGGCAAGATCCTCGCGGTCCTGGGGGCGGCCGCGATCATCGTGGGCATCGGGGTCGCCGACGACATCTGGGATCTCGACTGGCTCACCAAGCTCGCCGGGCAGATCATCGCGGCGGCTCTGCTGGCCTGGCAGGGCATCCAGATCGTGCAGCTGCCCGGCCTGCAGGACACGGCGTTGATCCTCTCGCCCTACATGTTCCTGGCGATCACGGTGTTCCTGGTGGTGCTCGTGATGAACGCCCTCAACTTCATCGACGGGCTCGACGGCCTGGTCGCCGGCGTCGCGATCATCGCGAACAGCGTCTTCTTCATCTACTCGTACATCGTCACGTACCAGCCGACCGCGCAGAGCGCGTACTTCAACCTGCCGGAATTCGTCTCGGCGGTGCTGATCGGTGCCTGCGTCGGCTTCCTGCCGCTCAACTGGCATCCGGCGAAGCTGTTCATGGGTGACGCCGGCGCGCTGCTCGTCGGCATGCTGATGGCGACGTCGACCATCGGCTTCACCGGCAACATCGACGCGGCCACGCTGAGCAACAAGGAGTTCCTGCCCGCGTTCATCCCGATCCTGCTGCCGTTCGCCGTGCTGCTGGTCCCCCTGCTCGACTTCGGGCTCGCCGTGTTCCGCCGGCTGCGCGCCGGCAAGTCGCCGTTCAGCGCCGACCGACTGCACCTGCACCATCGTCTGCTCGACATGGGGCACTCTCACCTGCATGCCGTGCTGATCTTCTACGCCTGGACGGCCACGGCATCCGTCGGCCTGCTCCTGTTCCTGTTCACGCCGTCGTGGGTCGCGATCGTGGTGACGGCGACCGGACTGGTGATCTGCACGATCGTGACCCTGTCGCCGCTGAGCAGGCGCAAGGCGGTCGAGGCGGCGGTGCAACTGTCCGCGCCGGGCGAGGTGAGCGAGGCGGATGTCGCACAGTACGACCAGCTGGATGCCGCGGCCGACCCGAGCGATGTGGAATCCGAGCCCTCCGCCGCCGAGACCGACCAGGCCTTGGATCGGCTGAACAACAGCGGCACCCCGAAGCGGAAGGCCGCGTCGTGACAATGGCGCCCGTCCTGCGCCTGGCATTGCGCTACGGAGCGATCTTCGCCGCGGCGGTGGCCGTCGTGGCCGGCTCGCTCGGATTCGTGCTCGCCGGTGCGCCCGGCTTGATCGGCGGCCTCCTCGGCGCCGCCCTCGCCGCGATCTTCCTCGGTCTCACCGCCGTCAGCATGCTGATCGCGGGCCGGGCCGCACACGGCGACAGCACCCATCCGGTGTTCTTCGGGATCGTGGTGGGCGTCTGGCTGGTCAAGCTCGTCGTCTTCATCGTCGCCGAAGTGCTGCTGCGCGGTCAGCCCTGGTTCGACCCGCGGGTGTTCTTCGGCGCGGTCGTGGTCGTCGTGATCGGTTCGCTCGCGCTCGACGCCGTGGCGCTCTCCCGGGCTCGCGTGCCCTATGTCAGCGACGTCTCCCTCCCCGGTGAGAACGGCTCGGAGCGGGCCTCCTGAGCCGCTGCACCACCCCGTCCGTCTGTGCGGCGGCTCCGAATCGTTTGATAGGGTTGACCCCATAAACCCCCTCAATCGCCGCGATTTTCGCGCCCGATGCTGGAGAAGGTCCTGATAGCCTCCGCCCTCACCCCGTCCGTGCCTTTCCTCGTCAACGCTGACGATCCGAACGGCGGATTCGTGGGTCCCTCGATCGACGATTTCTTCCCGCCGGCCGTACTGTTCCAGGGCACTCCCTTCGAGTTGAACCGCGTTCTGCTGATACGTCTCCTGGTCGTCGTGGTGCTCGTGCTGCTGCTCTGGCTCGGCACCCGCAACTGGAAGATCATCCCCACCCGCGGTCAGGTCGCGATGGAGTTCGCGATCGACTTCGTGCGCACCGGCGTCGTGATCGAGACCCTCGGTGAGAAAGAGGGCAAGCGGTTCATGCCGCTGCTGGTGACGATCTTCTTCCTCACGCTCGGGCTGAACGCCACCGGCACGGTGCCTGGATTGCAGATCGCCAGCACGGGACTGATCGGGCAAGCGATCATCATGGCGATCATCGCCTACGCGACGTTCATCTACGCCGGTCTCAAGGCGCACAGCTTCCGGTTCTTCCGCAACTCGCTGTGGCTCCCCGGTGTTCCGCTCCCGATCCGTCCGGTCATCGCGCTGCTCGAGTTCCTGTCGACCTTCATCGTGCGGCCGATCACGCTGACGCTCCGACTCACCATGAACATGGTGGCCGGCCACATGCTGCTGACCCTGTGCTTCCTGGCGACCAACTTCTTCTTCATCACGGTGCTCGCGGGCGGTAACGCCCTCGGTCTCCTGGGTGTCGGCACACTGCTGTTCGGCATCGTCTTCACCGTGCTCGAGCTGTTCATCGCCGGTCTGCAGGCGTACGTCTTCACCATTCTCACCGCCATCTACATTCAGCTGGCGCTGGCCGACGAGCACTGAGCTCGCCGTCCGTCATCACCACCCTCGAAAGGAATATCCAGTGAACGTTGTTGGAGCGCTCGCGCCCCTCGCCTTCGGTCTCGCCGTCATCGGCTCCGCCATCGGCGTCGGCATCATCGTCGGCAAGACCATCGAGTCGGTGGCCCGCCAGCCCGAGCTGGCCGGTCGTCTGCAGACCCTGATGTGGATCGGTATCGCCCTCACCGAGGCACTCTGCTTCATCGCCATCGGTGTGGCCTTCATCCCGTTCCCCGCACCGTAAGCACTGCGTTACCCGAACAAGGAGACTGAATGCGCCACGCAGCGGAGAACAACAGCATCCTCCTGCCGTCGCTCCCCGACCTGGTCTGGGGCACGATCGCGTTCGTCGTCGTCTTGATCGTCGTCTGGAAGCTGGTCCTTCCCAACGTCACCAAGGCGCTCGACGCACGCGCCGAGGCGATCGAGGGCGGCCTGAAGAAGGCCGAAGAGGCGCAGGCCGGTGCCCAGAAGGCGCTCGAGCAGTACAACGCGCAACTGGCTGAGGCGCGCGCCGAAGCCGGCCGCATCCGCGATCAGGCCCGCGAGGACGCGAAGAAGATCCGCGCAGAACTGGTCGAGCAGGCGCAGGTGGATGCTGCCCGCATCGTCGCGAACGCCCAGACCCAGATCGAGGCAGAGCGCTCGTCCGCGCTGACCTCGCTCCGCACCGAGGTCGGATCGCTCGCCCTCGGTCTCGCGTCGAGCGTGATCGGCGAGAGCCTCAACGATGACAAGCGCTCCGCCGCGATCGTCGACCGCTTCCTGGCCGACCTCGAGACGGCGGATGCCGCCGCCGCGGGCCGACCGTCGGGAGCTCGCCGGTAATGGGTTCCGCATCCCGGGAGGCGCTCCGCGCCGCCGTCGACCAGCTGGTCGCGACCTCTGGCGTCACCGTCGCCACGGGCGAGCAGCTGCTGACGGTCGGCCGAGCCGTCGACGACTCCGCGCAGTTGCGCGCGATCCTCGCCGACCCCTCGGTGGCGCCGAGTGAGAAGTCGCGCCTGGTGGCGCAGATCTTCCCCGGGATCTCGTCGACGGCGACAAAGCTCGTCGACACCATCGTGAGTTCGCGCTGGTCCAGCGGAGACGAACTCGTCGACGGCCTCGAGCAGGTGGGCATCCGAGCGATCGCTCAGGGCGACAGCCACTCGGCGGTCATCGAGTCCGAGTTGTTCGACTTCGCGCGCATCACCGCGGGCGACGCACCGCTCGAGCTGGCCCTCGGCAGCAAACTCGCCGATCCGAAGGGCAAGGCCGCGATCGTTCGCCAGCTCATCGGCACCAAGGCTCACGCCGGCACCGTCGCCATCGTCGAGCACCTGGTGAGCAGCCCGCGCGGCCGCCGCATCGGCGAGATGCTGGCCGCCGCCGCCGACATCGTGGCAGCTGCGGGCGCCCGCCGCATCGCCACCGTCACCTCCGCGGCTCCGCTCAGCGCGGCCCAGCAGAAGCGTCTGGCAGACGCTCTCGCGAAGCAGTACGGCAGCGACATCCAGCTCCACCTCGTGACCGACCCGACCGTCGTCGGCGGCGCACGGGTGCAGGTGGGCGATGACGTCATCGACGGCACGATCGCCTCGCGACTCGCCGACCTCAAACTCCAGCTCGCCGGCTGACCCGGCAGAACAACAAGGGAAGACAACCCATGGCAGACATCACCATCAGCCCCGACGAGATCCGCGACGCCCTGCAGAGCTTCGTCGACTCGTACCAGCCCGCCCAGGCGAGCTCGACCGAGGTCGGCAGCGTGCTCGACACGGCCGACGGCATCGCCCACGTCGAGGGCCTGCCGGGCGCCATGGCCAACGAGCTGCTGCGCTTCGAGGATGGCACCCTGGGCCTGGCGCTCAACCTGGACGAGAGCGAGATCGGCGTCGTCGTGCTCGGCGAGTTCGATGGCATCGAGCAGGGCCAGAAGGTCACTCGCACCGGTGAGGTGCTCTCGGTCGCCGTCGGCGACGGCTACCTCGGCCGTGTTGTCGACCCGCTCGGCAACCCGATGGACGGCCTGGGCGAGGTCGCGACCGAAGGCCGCCGCGCGCTCGAGCTTCAGGCTCCCGGCGTCATGCAGCGCAAGAGCGTTCACGAGCCGATGCAGACCGGCATCAAGGCCATCGACGCGATGATCCCGATCGGCCGCGGCCAGCGCCAGCTGATCATCGGCGACCGCCAGACCGGCAAAACCGCGATCGCGATCGACACCATCATCAACCAGCGCGACAACTGGGCATCGGGCGACGTCAACAAGCAGGTGCGCTGCATCTACGTCGCCATCGGCCAGAAGGGTTCGACCATCGCGGCCGTCAAAGACGCGCTCGAGGCCGCGGGAGCGATGGAGTACACCACCATCGTCGCCGCTCCGGCATCCGACCCGGCCGGATTCAAGTACCTGGCGCCGTACACCGGCTCGGCCATCGGCCAGCACTGGATGTACGACGGCAAGCACGTGCTGATCATCTTCGATGACCTGTCGAAGCAGGCAGAGGCCTACCGCGCGGTGTCGCTGCTGCTGCGCCGCCCGCCGGGACGCGAGGCCTACCCGGGCGATGTGTTCTACCTGCACTCCCGTCTGCTCGAGCGCTGCGCGAAGCTGAACGACGAGCTCGGTGCGGGATCGATGACCGGCCTGCCGATCATCGAGACCAAGGCCAACGACGTGTCTGCCTACATCCCGACCAACGTGATCTCGATCACCGATGGCCAGATCTTCTTGCAGTCCGACCTGTTCAACGCCAACCAGCGACCGGCGGTCGACGTCGGCATCTCGGTGTCGCGCGTCGGCGGTGACGCCCAGGTGAAGAGCCTCAAGTCGGTTTCCGGAACGCTGAAGCTCGAGCTCGCCCAGTACCGCTCGCTCGAGGCCTTCGCTCTCTTCGCCTCGGACCTGGATGCGACCAGCCGCCGCCAGCTCGACCGTGGCGCCCGGCTCACCGAGCTGCTGCGCCAGCCGCAGTACTCGCCCTTCCCGGTCGAGAAGCAGGTCGTCTCGATCTGGGCGGGCACCAACGGCAAGTTGGATGACGTGCCCGTCGAAGACGTGCTGCGCTTCGAGGCGGAGTTGCACGACTACTTCGCGCGCAACACCAAGGTGCTCGACACGATCCGTGACAGCGGCAAGCTCGAGGACGACACCAAGGCCGAGCTCGAGAAGGGCGTCGACGCCTTCAAGAAGGAGTTCCTCACCGGCGCGGGCCACCCGCTCGCCAGCGCGGGCAAAGAGGTCTTCACGCCGACCGAGGTCGAAGACGTCAATCAAGAGAAGATCGTGAAGAGCCGCCGCTAGGGCGGCCCTTCACGGGTCGAGTAGCCCGCCGTCAGGCGGCGTACCGAGACCCCACAACGACACGAACTGAAGGGAGGACCGAATGGGAGCACAACTCCGCGGCTACCGCGCTCGTATCAAGAGCGCGCAGACCACGAAGAAGATCACGCGCGCCATGGAGCTGATCGCTGCCTCGCGCATCCAGAAGGCCCTCGCCCGGGTGAAGGCCTCCGCGCCCTACGCCCGCGCCGTCACGCGCGCGGTCTCGGCCGTCGCCACCTATTCGAATGTCAGCCACGTGCTGACCACCGAGCCCGAGACGATCAGGCGCGCCGCGATCGTGGTCTTCGCGTCGGACCGCGGCCTGGCCGGTGCGTTCAATGCCAACGTGCTGCGGGCATCCGAAGAGTTGGCAACGCTGCTGCAGAACCAGGGCAAAGAGGTCGTCTACTACCTGATCGGCCGTCGCGCGGTGGGCTACTTCAGCTTCCGCAAGCGCGCGTTCGAGAAGGTCTGGACCGGCGACACCGACAGCCCGCAGTTCGCCACGGCGCACGAGATCGGCGAGACCCTGGTGGCGAAGTTCCTGCAGTCCGAAGACGAGGGCGGTGTCAACGAGATCCACATCGTCTACAACCGCTTTGTCTCGATGCTGACCCAGGAGCCCGAGATGGTGCGCCTGCTTCCGCTCGAGATCGTCGAGGGGGTCGAAGACCCGGGTGACACCGAGGTGTTCCCCCTCTACGAGTTCGAGCCCGAGGCCGACACGGTGCTGGATGCGCTGCTGCCGGTCTACATCGACTCCCGCATCTTCAACGCGCTGCTGCAGTCGGCGGCGTCGAAGCACGCGGCAACCCAGAAGGCGATGAAGTCGGCCAGCGACAATGCCGACACTCTCATCCGCGACTACACCCGACTTGCCAACAACGCGCGTCAAGCCGAAATCACCCAGCAGATCTCTGAGATCGTGGGCGGCGCCGACGCCCTGAGCTCCGCGAAATAGATACGAGGAAACCCATGGCTACTGCGACCACCAAGGCACCTGCCACCAAGAAGGCGCCCGCGAAGAAGTCCGATTCGGGCACCGGATCGGCGGCGGCCGCCGGCACCGGCCGGATCGCGCGCGTCACCGGCCCGGTCGTCGACATCGAGTTCCCGCACGATGCCATCCCCGACATCTACAACGCGCTGAAGACCACGATCACCCTGGATGGCGTCGACACCGAGATCACGCTCGAGGTCGCGCAGCACCTGGGCGACGACGTCATCCGGGCCATCGCCCTCAAGCCCACCGACGGCCTGGTGCGCGGCGGCGAGGTGCGCGACACCGGCGCGGCGATCTCGGTCCCCGTCGGAGACGTCACCAAGGGCCACGTCTGGAACGTGACCGGTGACCTGCTCAACCCGGTCGAGGGCGAGAAGCTCGAGATCACCGAGCGCTGGCCGATCCACCGCCAGCCCCCGGCCTTCGACCAGCTCGAGTCGAAGACCCAGCTCTTCGAGACCGGCATCAAGGTCATCGACCTGCTCACCCCCTACGTGCTCGGCGGCAAGATCGGCCTGTTCGGCGGTGCCGGCGTCGGCAAGACCGTGCTGATCCAGGAGATGATCTACCGCGTCGCAGCCAACCACGGTGGCGTCTCGGTGTTCGCCGGCGTCGGCGAGCGCACCCGTGAGGGCAATGACCTGATCGGTGAGATGGAGGAGGCCGGCGTCTTCGACAAGACCGCCTTGGTCTTCGGCCAGATGGACGAGCCGCCGGGAACGCGTCTGCGCGTCGCGCTGTCGGCCCTGACCATGGCGGAGTACTTCCGCGATGTGCAGAACCAGGATGTGCTCCTCTTCATCGACAACATCTTCCGGTTCACCCAGGCCGGCTCCGAGGTCTCCACGCTGCTGGGCCGCATGCCGTCGGCCGTGGGATACCAGCCCAACCTGGCCGACGAGATGGGCGTGCTGCAGGAGCGCATCACCTCGACCCGTGGTCACTCGATCACCTCGCTGCAGGCGATCTACGTCCCCGCCGACGACTACACCGACCCGGCTCCGGCGACCACCTTCGCCCACCTGGATGCCACGACCGAGCTCTCGCGCGAGATCGCGTCGCGCGGTCTGTACCCGGCGGTCGACCCCCTGACCTCGACCAGCCGCATCCTGGACCCGCGGTACCTGGGCGAGGACCACTACCGGGTCGCGACGACCGTCAAGCAGATCCTTCAGAAGAACAAGGAGCTGCAGGAGATCATCGCCATCCTCGGTGTCGACGAGCTCTCGGAAGAGGACAAGATCACGGTGTCGCGTGCGCGCCGCATCCAGCAGTTCCTCTCGCAGAACACCTACATGGCGACCAAGTTCACGGGTGTGGAGGGGTCGACGGTCCCGCTGAAGGACACGGTCGAGAGCTTCGACGCGATCGCCAAGGGCGAGTTCGACAGCGTGGCCGAGCAGGCGTTCTTCAACGTCGGCTCGATCAGCGACGTCGAGGAGAAGTGGGCGCAGATCCAGAAGGACAACGCCTGATCATGGCCGACTTGACGGTGAGCGTGGTCTCGGCTGACGCCGAGCTCTGGACGGGCGAGGCCCGGCAGGTGGTCGCGCGCACCCTGATCGGCCAGATCGGCCTGCTGGCCGGGCACGAGCCGGTGCTCGGCGTGCTCGCCGAGGGCGAGGTGCGGATCACGACCCTCGACGGAGACGTCATCCGCGTCAACGCGCAGGACGGCTTCCTCTCGATGCAGAACAACGTGGTCACCGTCGTCGCGGGCGCCGCCGAACTGCTTGGTTCTTGATCGTCGAACAGTGCTGATCGTCACGGCGGGGCTGCCCGGTGCGGGCAAGAGCACCATCGCCGAGGTGGTGGGCAACCGCGTCGGCGCGCCGGTGGTGTCGGTCGACCCGATCGAATCGGCGATCCTGAGGGCGGGCATCGACGCCGACGAGCCGACAGGGCTCGCCGCCTACCTGGTGGCCGAGACCATTGCCGAGACCGTGCTCGCCGGCGGGGGCAGTGTGATCGTGGATGCGGTGAACGCCGTCGAACCGGCCCGCGAGCAGTGGCTCAAACTGGCCGATCGGCAGAAGGTGGCGATCAAGTTCCTCGAGGTGGTCTGCTCCGACCCCGAGCTGCATCGCACGCGCCTGGCCGCCCGCGGTCGCCGGCTCTCGCACCTCGACGAGCCCAGCTGGCACGCCGTCGAGCAGAGTCTGGACGAGTGGGAGAGCTGGTCGGGCGCCACCGGTGCGGTGCCGCGCATCACCCTCGACTCGGTCCAGGCCCTCGGCGTGAACGTCGAGCGCGCCCTCGCGTTCCTCGACGCCTGACCGGCCGGACGTCGACGATCGTGCGCGACCCGCGATGCTGATCCTGCTGCCGCCGTCGGAGACGAAGCGCGACGGGGGAGACCCGGCGCGCCCGCTCTCGCTCGAGGCGTTGAGCCTTCCGGAGCTGACCGTGCAGCGGCAGCGCGCCGTCAGCGCCATGCGACGGCTCGCGCGCAACCGCGGTGCCGCCGCGGCGCTCCGGCTCGGGCCGACCCAGGCGCGCGAGCTCGAGCGCAACAAGCAACTCGAGAGCGGCCCGACGATGCCGGCGATCGAGCGCTTCGACGGGGTGCTGTTCGAGGGGCTCGACGCGTCCAGCCTGCCGCCCGCGGCACGCTCGTTCGCCAACGACCACGTGCTGATCGCCTCGGCGCTCTTCGGCTTGCTCCGACCGGATGATCCCATCCCGGCGTACCGGCTCTCACCCGACTCCCGGCTGCCGGGCACGCCGCTCAGGGCGCTGTGGGCGAAGCCCGTGAGCGCCGTGCTCGCCGCCGAGGCCGGCATGATCCTCGACCTGCGCTCCGAGAGCTACGTCGCGCTCGGTCCGGCTCCGGCGCGCGCCGAGTCGTGGTACCTCCGCGTGGTCTCCGAGGGCGACGACGGGCGACGCCGCGCTCTCAACCACTTCAACAAGAAGGGCAAGGGCGAGTTCGTTCGGGCGCTGCTGCTGGCCGCCATCGATCATCCGGATGCCGCGTCATTGATCGCCTGGGCCGCCACCGTCGGCATCCGGCTCGAGCAAGGCGACTCGGGCGAACTCGACCTCGTAGTCTGAGCCCATGGACCCTACCGCCCCCGACGCGCGCTTCTGGATCGCGTTCGTCGCCGTGATGGTGATCTCGCTTGCGATCGGCCTGACGCTCGCGCTGGCCTTGTACATCGTGAACGCCTTCGCGTTGATGAGCCTGTTCCGCAAGGTCGGCGTCGCGCCGTGGATCGGCTGGGTGCCGTATTACAACACCTGGACGGTGCTCGAGCTCGGCGGGCAACCCGGGCCGCTCGCGCTGCTCTCGCTCGCCCCGTACGGAAGCTATGCGGTGCTGGTCTTTCTGGCGATCGCGCATCACCGCACCGGCATCGGCTTCCGCAAGGACACCGGCTGGGTCGTGCTGGCGATCTTCCTGCCATTCGTCTGGGCGTTCCTGCTCGGACGCGACGACGAGGTCTATCGACCCGAGCTCATCACGGCGGCGGGCTATCCGCCGCCGAAAGTCGGGTTCGGCGCCCCACCGGCTGCTCCCGCGGCGGCTTGATCAGGCGAACGACGACCGCCAGCACCCGGCGACATGGTCGTCGACCAGCCCGCCGGACTGCATGAGGGCGTACATCGTCGTCGGCCCGACGAAGCGGTAACCGAGCTTCTTGAGCGCCGCGCTGAGCGCGGTCGACTCGGGCGTGACGGCGGGAAGCTCGGCGAACGACGGGAGGGCGCGATCGCGCGGCGCGGGTGCGAAGCCCCAGATCAGCTCATCGAGGGCGCCGGGACGCTCGGTCACCAGTGCCTGGGTCACCCGGGCATTCGAGATGGTGGCGTCGACCTTGAGCCGGTTGCGGATGATCCCGGGGTCCGCCATGAGCCGCTCGACGTCGCTCTCGCCGAAGGCGGCGACCGCGTCGATGTCGAAGTCTCGGAAGGCTGCCCGGAAGGTGGGCCGTCTGCGCAGGATGGTGATCCACGACAGTCCGGCCTGGAAGCCCTCCAGGCTGAGCTTCTCGAACAACGGGCGATCGCCGTGCAGCGGCGTGCCCCACTCCTCGTCGTGGTAGCGCTGGTACTCGCTGTCGGACCCGGCCCATGCGCAGCGCGCCAGCCCGTCGTCGCCGACGAGGATGGAGCTCACGCGGTGTGCTCGAACTGTTCAGAGGCGAAATCCAGATCCAGTTCGTTCTCGGGGTCGCGGCCGGCGACCCGCACGCCCGAGGCGATGTGGGCGATGCCCTCGTGCTGCAGCAGCCAGGACTTGGTCGGGATCCCCTCGCCACCGCTGTAGCCGGTGATCCGTCCGTCGCTGCCGAGCACGCGGTGGCAGGGAATGATGATCGGGATCGGGTTCGCCCCGACCGCTCCGCCCACCGCCCGACCTGCTGTCGGGCGGCCGGTGCCCAGCCCGAGCTCGCCGTACGAGACGACCTCGCCGAAGTCGAGAGCGGCGATCTGCTCCCAGACGGCCAGCTGGAACGCGGTGCCGGCCACCGAGAGCGGCAGGTCGAAGTCGCGCCGGTGACCGTCGAAGTACTCCTCGAGTTGCTCGACGGCGCGGTCGAGCACGGCGTCGCCCTGCTCGGGCACGCCGTCCCAGGGCAGGGCGCCATCGCGCTCGATCGCGAGCGAGACGATGGCCTCGCCGTTGCCGATGATCTCGATGCGGCCGATCGGGCTCTGGATGCGACGCAGGTGCGTCGGGGTGGCAGTGCGGTGCTCTGTGCTGGTCTGCATGCTCCGACAGTAGCCGCGCCCGCCGACACTCCCTCGCGGAAATCGGACATCGCACACAGGTGTCACGGGGTGCGGGCGGGGGAGGACGGGAGCATACGCTGAAGCCATGGAATCCCGCGTGCTCGGCCCGTCATCCCTGTCCGTCTCCGTCGTCGGCCTCGGCTGCAACAACCTCGGCCGGCCGGGCACGGCGAGCGACGAGCAGAAGGGCTCGAACGCGGTCGTCGGTGCCGCCATCGAGGCCGGAGTCACGTTCTTCGACACCGCGGACATCTACGGTGCCGAGTACGGCCTGAGCGAGACGCGGCTGGGCGCGGCCATCAAGGGCTCACGCGATCGGCTCGTCATCGCGACCAAATTCGGCCACACCGAGTTCCCGTCGCCGATCCCGGGCCGGAAGGGGTCGCGCGAGTACATCCGCGCGGCCGTGGAAGGGTCGCTGCGCCGGCTCAACACCGATCGCATCGACCTCTACCAGCAGCACACGCCCGACCCGTCGGTCCCCATCGACGAGACCCTGGGCGCCCTGGACGAGCTGGTTCGCGAGGGCAAGGTGATCGCTATCGGCAACTCCAACTTCGATGCCGCGCAGATCGCCGAGGCGGATGCCGTCGCCGAGCGCCTGGGCACCGCGCGATTCGTCTCGGCCCAGAACGAGTACAACCTGCTCGCGCGCTCGGTGGAGGTCGACATCCTGCCCGCCGTCCGCGCGGCCCGCTTGGGATTCCTGCCGTTCTTCCCGCTGGCCAACGGCCTGTTCACCGGCAAGTTCACGCGCACCGAGCGTCCCGCCGACACGCGCATCTCGCGCCAGCGCCCGCACGTGGCTGACGACGCGCCCTGGAACGAGATGGAGGCGTACGCCGCGTTCTGCGCGGGCCGCGGCATCTCGATGTTGGAGGCGACCTTCGGCTGGCTGCTCTCGCGTCCCGGATTGACCAGCGTGATCGCGGGTGCGACCAAGCCCGAGCAGATCACGCAGAACGCCTCGGCGGGATCCGGCTGGCGGCCGTCACCCGCCGAGGCGGAGGAGATCGAGGGGCTGTTCCCGCTGAGCTGAGTCGCTTCTGCCCAGCGGCGTGAGGCTAGGCGGAGGCTAGGCGGCCTCGGATGCCTCGGCCTGCTGCAGCTGGACTTGCAGGTCGACCGAGATGGTGACCTCGTCGCCGAGCGTGAAGCCGCCCGCCTCGAGCGCCGCGTTCCAGCTGACGCCGAAGTCCTGCCGGTTGATCGTGGTCGTGGCCGAGGCGCCCGCCTTGGTGCGCCCGTAGTCGTCGGTGATGACGCCGCCGAACTCGCCGGTCAGGGTCACCGGCTGCGTCACGCCGCGCAGGGTGAGCTCGCCGTCCATGACGAAGTCGTCGCCATCCACCTGGATGCGCGTCGACCGGAACAGCATGTGCGGGTGCTCCTCGACCAGGAAGAAGTCGCTCGAGCGCAGGTGGTTGTCGCGAGGCTCCACGCCGGTGTTGACCGACGACACGTCGATGGATGCCTCGACGCTGATCTGGGTCGGGTCCTCGGGCGTGATCACGGTCACCTCGAAGTTCTCGAAGGTGCCCCGCACCTTGCTGATCTTGAGATGGCGCACCCAGAAGGAGAGCTCGGAGTGGGCGGAGTCGAGGGTCCAGGTTCCGACGCGGTAGTCGGAACGGGACGCGAAGTTAGTTGTCATGTCACCAAACAAGCGGCAGCGGCAACCCCGCATTCCCGATTTCGGTGACTTGTCAGCTAATTCTTGATCGCGAGGTAGGCGTTCAGCGTCGTCGCATAGAGCACCCACACCCAGTAGGGGATGAGCAGCACGGCCGCCAGGCGCCGCACCGGCCAGAACCGCAGCAAGGTGACCAGCACCATGGCGTCGATCGCGACGATGAGCACCAGAGCGATCCACAGGGCGGTGCTGCCGGCTGCGGGGTAGAGGCCGAAGAACACCGGGGTCCACAGCGAATTCAGCACCAGCTGCACCACGTAGGCCATCAGCGCGGGCCGCACGTCGCGGGTGCCGCGCTCGCGCCAGACCAGCCAGGCCGAGACCGACATCAGCGTGTAGAGCACGGTCCAGATCGGACCGAAGACGGCGTTGGGCGGCGTCCAGAACGCGCGATCGGCGTGCGCGTACCAGCCGTCGACGTTCTGGATGGTCGACAGGGCGCCCAGGGCAGCCACCGCGAACGAGATGGCCAGGAACGCGAGGAGCGCGAGCGCCGAGCGCGCGCGTCCCGGGGGCGCGGTGGCCGCGGCCGGAGCGGGCGGGGCGGTCGACGTCATGCTCCGACGTTAGGCCGCCCTGACGCAGGAGTCGAGCCTCAGTGCCCGACCAGCGGCCCCATGATCCGGGCGGCGACGGAGCGACGGCCGATGATCCGCTCCTCGGCGTCGGCGACGGCCATCGCGGTCATCCCGGCGTTGGCGCCCGCGAATCGCAGCGGCTCGACCTCCCACGAGGGCGAGCGGTGATTCACCCAGGGCAGCCGGGTCAGCTCGGTGTCGGCACCGGTGAGCAGATCGGCCAGGGTGCGCCCGGCGAGGTTGGTGGTGCTGAGGCCGTCTCCGACGTAGCCGCCAGCGCTTGCGATCCGGGTCGAGGGGTCGTAGCTCACGCTCGCGTGCCAATCGCGGGGCACGCCGAGGGGTCCGCCCCAGCGGTGGGTGATGGCGGCATCCATCGTCGGGAACAGCTCGCGCAGGGCTCGGTGCAGGTGCTCGAACACGCGCGGCGATCGGTCGTACTCGGGCCGGATGCTGCTGCCCCAGTGATAGCGCGCGCCCCGACCGCCGAACGCGAAGCGGTTGTCGGCCGTGCGCTGGCCGTAGATCAGCAGATGTCGGAAGTCGGTGAAGGTCTGTCCGTGCCGGAGCCCGATGCCGTCCCAGAACTCGTCAGGAAGCGGCTCGGTCGCGATCATCAGCGAATACAGCGGCAGGATGCGGCGGTGCGTCTGGTGCAGGGTCGCGCCGTAGCCCTCGGTGGCCAGGACGAGGCGATCCGCGCTGACGGTTCCCCGGGTGGTGGTGATCCGGCCGGGCGTCCACTCGAGCACCTCGGTCTGCTCGGCGATCGTCGCTCCGGCGCGCTCGACGGCGGCTGCCATTCCGCGCACCAGCTTGGCCGGATGGACGCGGGCGCATGCCGGGTCGAAGGCGGCGCCGAGAGCGCCGGTCGCAGCGACTCGGTGGGCGGAGCCGTGATCCGCGGCCCACAGCTCGAGCGCGTCCACGCCGTACTCGCGCGCCTCGTCGACCTCGGCGCGGGCCGCCGCGAGCTGCACGGCGGAGCGCGCGTAGGCGACCGTGCCGCCCTTGGCGTAGTCGGCATCCACCCCGGCCTCGGATGCCGCCCGCCCCACCTCGTCGACGGTGGCGACCATGGCGCGCCGCAGCCCGAGCGCGGCCTCACGCCCGTGTGCGCGCTCCAGCGAGGCCGTGGACCGCGGGAACAGCGCCGAGCACCATCCGCCGTTGCGCCCGGAGGCGCCGAATCCGGCGATCTGCTTCTCGAGCACGACCACCTTCAGGCCGGGATCCCGCTGCAGCAGGTACCAGGCGGTCCACAGTCCGGTCAGACCGCCGCCGACGATCGCGACGTCGGCGTCGGTGTCACCGGGCAGGGCTGCCCGTGGCATGAGCGCATCCGGCCCCAGCGAGTCGTGCCAGAACGACAGGCCGGAGTAGCTCAGACCTTGCTCCACGCCTCGCTCAGCACCCCGCGCAGAATGCTCTCGATCTCGTCGAACTCCTTCGGCCCGATGGTCAGCGGCGGGGCGAGCTGCACCACCGGGTCGCCGCGGTCGTCTGCGCGACAGTACAGCCCGGCGTCGAACAGCGCCTTGGAGAGGAAGCCGCGCAGCAGTCGCTCCGACTCGTCGTCGTCGAAGGTGGCCTTGGTCGCCTTGTCCTTCACGAGCTCGATGCCGAAGAAGTAGCCGTCGCCGCGCACGTCGCCGACGATCGGCAGGTCGAGCAGCTTCTCGAGGGTGGCGCGGAAGATCGGCGAGTTCTCGCGCACCCGTTCGTTGAGCTTCTCCTCCTCGAAGATGTTCAAGTTCTCGAGGGCGACAGCAGCAGACACCGGGTGGCCGCCGAAGGTGTAGCCGTGGTAGAACGCCGTGGTTCCGTGTCGGAACGGCTCGTAGATGCGGTCGCTGATGATCGTCGCGCCGATCGGCGAGTAGCCGCTGGTCATCCCCTTGGCGCAGGTGATCATGTCGGGCACGTAGCCGTACTCGTCGCAGGCGAACATGTGGCCGATGCGTCCGAAGGCGCAGATCACCTCATCGCTGACCAGCAGCACGTCGTACTTGTCGCAGATCGCGCGCACCTGCTGGAAGTAGCCGGGAGGAGGTGGGAAGCATCCGCCCGAGTTCTGCACCGGTTCGAGGAAGATCGCCGCCACCGTCTCGGGGCCCTCGAACAGGATCATCTCCTCGATGCGGTTCGCCGCCCAGACGCCGAACTCGGCCTCGGTGCCGGTGAACCCCATCTCCTCGGCGCGGTAGTAGTTGGTGTTCGGCACCCGGAAGCCACCGGGAGTGACCGGTTCGAACATCTCCTTCATAGCCGGGATGCCCGTAATGGCCAGCGCGCCCTGCGGGGTGCCGTGATAGGCAACGGCACGCGAGATCACCTTGTGCTTGGTGGGGCGGCCCTGCAGCTTCCAGTAGTACTTGGCCAGCTTGAACGCGGTCTCGACCGCCTCGCCGCCGCCGGTGGAGAAGAACACCCGGTTGAGGTCGCCCGGCGCGTAGTCGGCCAGGCGATCGGCGAGCTCGATGGCGGAGGGATGCGCGTACGACCAGATCGGGAAGAACGCCAGCTCCTCGGCCTGGCGCGCCGCGGTCTCGGCCAGACGCCGCCTGCCATGCCCGGCGTTGACGACGAACAGGCCGGAGAGGCCGTCGAAGTACTGCTTGCCCTTCGAGTCCCAGATGTGGTGGCCGTCGCCCTTGACGATGATGGGAACGCCGTTCGCCTCCATCGCCGACTGGCGCGAGAAATGCATCCAGAGATGATCCTTGGCCATCTGCTGGAGTTCGGCCTCGGTGTGCGTGGTGCCTGTGCTGACGGGCGTGTCGATCGACATCGGTCTTCCTTACCTGGTTCCCCAGTTGTAGAACTGCTTGTGCAGTCGGAGGTAGACGAAGGTCTCGGTGGACTGCACGCCCTCGATCCCTCGGATCCGCTGATTCAGAAGCTCGATCAGGTCGTCGTCGTTCTCGCAGACCACCTCGGCGAGGATGTCGAAGCTGCCCGCGGTGAGCACGACGTAGTCGACCGCCGGGATCTCGCCGAGCAACCGGGCGACCCGAGTGGTGTCGCCGGTGACGCGGATCCCGATCATGGCCTGACGGTAGAAGCCGAGCTGCATCGGATCGGTGACCGCGACCACCTGCATCACACCCGACTCCTGGAGCTTCTGCACGCGCTGCCGAACCGCGGCCTCGCTCAGCCCGACCGCCTTGCCGATCTCGGCGTAGCTGCGGCGGCCGTCGGTCTGCAGCTGCTCGATGATGGCCTTCGAGACGTCGTCAAGGACGGAGGGCTTCGGACGGGCCGGCATGGCTCGATTCTGTCAGCCGGATTGTGCGCTTACAAGCGAATCCGTACTTCCGGGGCCCAGAAAGTGACGGAATCGGTGGTCGCAAGCCTGGTTTCCTGCGCAGCGGTCGCCGTATCCTGATCGCATGGCCGAACGCACCCTGCGCAACTTCATCAATGGCGAGTACGTCGACGCGAAGGGCGATGGCACCTTCGACGTGATCGATCCGGCGACCGAGAAGGGCTACGCGCTCTCGCCGGTCTCCGGAAAAGCCGACGTGGATGCCGCATTCTCGGCGGCGGCCGCCGCCTTCGAGGAGTGGGGAGAGTCGACCCCGGCGGAGCGCCAGCTGGCGCTGTTCCGGATCGCCGACGCCATGGAGCAGCGCGCCGAGGAATTCGCCGACCTGGAGTCGCAGGACACCGGCAAGCCGCGAGCCAGTCTGGTGACCGACGAGATCATGCTCTCGGTCGACCAGATCCGCTTCTTCGCCGGTGCCGCGCGGGTGCTCGAGGGCCGCGCGACGGGCGAGTACATGAAGGATCACACCAGTTCGATCCGGCGCGAGCCGATCGGAGTGATCGGGCAGGTCACGCCGTGGAACTACCCGCTCAACATGGCCGTGTGGAAGATCGCGCCGGCCATCGCCGCGGGCAACACCACCGTGCTCAAGCCGAGCGACACCACCCCGCAGTCGACCCTGCTGCTCGCCGAGGTTGCGGCCGAGTTCCTGCCCAAGGGCGTGCTCAACGTGATCACCGGCGACCGGACGACGGGCGCCGCCATGATCGACCACAAGACGCCGCAGATGGTGTCGATCACCGGCTCGGTGCGGGCGGGCATGGAGGTCGCCAAGGCGGCATCCAACGACCTGAAGCGGGTGCACCTCGAGCTGGGCGGCAAGGCGCCGGTGATCGTGTTCGACGACGCCGACATCGAGAAGGCGGTCGAGGGGATCGCGATAGCCGGGTATTTCAACGCCGGGCAGGACTGCACGGCGGCCACGCGCATCCTGGTGCAGGAGGGCGTGCACGACGAGTTCGTGAAGGCGATGACCGCGTACGTGCAGAAGAACGTCAGCACCGGCGACCCGCACGACGCCGACACCTTCTACGGGCCGGTGAACAACGCGAATCAGCTCGAGCGCGTCATGGGGGTCATCGACGCCCTGCCGTCGAACGCGCACATCGAGACCGGCGGCACCCGCAAGGCCGGTGCGGGCTATTTCATCGAGCCGACCGTGGTCAGCGGCCTGAAGCAGACCGACGACGCGGTGCAGAACGAGATCTTCGGGCCGGTGGTGACGATCCAGAAGTTCACGGACGAGGCGACCGCCCTGCTCTGGGCCAACGGCGTGCAGTACGGCCTCTCGTCGAGCGTGTGGACCAAGGATCACGGCCGCGCGATGCGCTTCGCCAAGCACCTCGACTTCGGCTGCGTCTGGATCAACACGCACATCCCGCTGGTCGCCGAGATGCCACACGGCGGTTTCAAGCACTCCGGATACGGCAAGGACCTCTCGATGTACGGCTTCGAGGACTACACGCGCATCAAGCACGTCATGTCGTACATCGGCGAGTAGCACGCACAAGGGGAGGACAATGACTCCCGTGGCATCCGATTCCGCGCGCGACCTCGACGATACCGTCGCGAGACCACCGCGGTCGCGCGTCCCGGCGGCGGGTCCCGGCGAGGACCTCGAGAAGACGATCCCCGTCAGACCGACCGAACGGCCGCTGCCGACGCTCGTCGAGCCGCCCGCGCCGGCACGCGCGGCCGCACCAGTGCCGGCGCTCGAACGGCTCGAGCTGGCCGAAGTGCCCGACGTGCCCGAGCTGCCCGACAATGTGTGGTCGCTTCCGATGCCCGAGCGCCCGCGCCCATTCCGGCTGCGGCTCGCCGACGGCACCCTGGTGCCTCTCGACCAGCCGGTGTATCTGGGGCGCAAGCCGAGCGTGCCGCGCATCCATCCCGGTGGCACGCCGCTGCTGGTCAAGCTCGACTCGCCGCAGCGCGAACTCTCGTCGACCCATCTCGAACTCAGCCCGGTGGGCGGCACGATCGTGGCCAGCGACGCGCGGTCGACGAACGGCTCCGTGCTGCGCATCCCGGGTGCCGAGCCGCGCACGCTCATCGGCGGCGAGTCGGCCGTCGTCACCCCCGGCACCGTGATCGAGCTCGGCGACGGCAACCTGGTCGAGGTGCTCGCCCCGGAACCGGATGCCGCGCCCGCCTCCACCGGAGCGAACGCATGACGCACATCGGCGACGACGGGGTCGAGGTACACGTGCCGCTGCCCGGCCACGAGCAGGACCTGGTGCTGAGCTGGGCGGCCCGCACCGATATCGGGCATCGCCGTTCCGCCAACGAGGACAGTGTGCTGGTCGGCCTCCCGGTGTTCGCGGTCGCCGACGGCATGGGCGGTCACGCGGCCGGTGACCGGGCGAGTGCGGCGGTCGCCGAGCGGCTCTCGCGCGAATCCGGCCCGTTCGCCCAGCTCGCCGCGCTCGAGCAGGCCTTCGTCGACGCGGGGACGGCGATCGACGCGCTCGCCGAGGGCATCCCGATCGGCGTGGGCACGACGATCACCGGAGCGGCGCTGGTGAACGACGGTCCGACGCCGTCGTTCCTGGTCTTCAACATCGGTGACAGCCGGGTGTACCGCTTCGAGCGGAACGAGCTGAGCCAGGTGACCATCGATCACTCGGTGGTTCAGGAGCTGGTGGATGCCGGCGTCATCGCCCCCGAGATGGCCGACAACCACCCGGAGAGCAACGTCATCACGCGCGCCCTGGGATTCCACGACGAGCCACTTCCCGACATCTGGCGGGTGCCCGCCCGCGCCGGGCTTCGCCTGTTGATCTGCTCGGACGGGCTGACCAAGGAGGTTGGAGACGACCGCCTGCGGCTGCACCTCGCATCCGGGATGCCGGCATCCGAGACGGCCAGCGCGCTCGTCGATGCGGCTTTGGCGGCAGGCGGCCGCGACAACGTGACGCTGATCGTCGTCGATGTGCTCGAGGCACCTCGACCGCCTCGCGCCGGACGGCATGACACGCGGGAGACCCAGGAGACGCAGGAGCACCATCCGGCGGCCCCCGATCTGGGAGGCGCCCGGGACCGCCCCCCTTCGGGGGGGAACCCCCGGTAGCGCGAGGCCCTCTGCCTAGAATGGAGGGTCCTACCGATGCTGAGGGGGTAGTGGTGGCCAGACGCCTGCCGTCGCAGCCCCCTGTCCTGCCGGGGTTCTCGTACGTGCACGTCCTGGGGTCCGGCGGCTTCGCCGACGTGTTCCTGTACGAGCAGAATATGCCGCGCCGACAGGTCGCCGTCAAGGTGATGCTGAACGAGGTGGTCAACGAGCAGGTGCGCCAGATGTTCCAGGCCGAGGCGAATCTGATGGCCCAGTTGAGTGCGCATCCGGCGATCCTCACCGTCTACCAGGCCAGCGTCTCGGCCGACGGCCGCCCGTACCTGGTCATGGAGCTCTGCTCGGCCTCACTCAGCGAGCGGTACCGGCGCGAGAGCATCCCGGTGCCCGAGGTGCTTCGCATCGCGGTGAAGATCGGCAGCGCGATCGAGACGGCGCACCGTGCGGGGGTGCTGCACCGCGATATCAAGCCCTCCAACATCCTGCTGACGGCCTACGGGCATCCGGTGCTCTCGGATTTCGGGATCGCCTCGACGCTGACCGCATCGCGCGAAGACGACTCGGTCGGCCTGTCCATCCCGTGGTCGGCGCCCGAGGTGCTGCTCGACGAGGTGCCCGGCAGCATCGCGTCGGAGGTCTGGGCCTTCGCGGCCACCGTGTACTCCCTGCTCGCCGGTCGGTCGCCGTTCGAACTGCCGGGCGGCTCGAACACCTCGAGCGACCTCATGTCGCGCATCGCCCGCGCCAAGCCGCAGCCGATCGGTCGCGCCGACGTGCCCGCCAGCCTCGAAGCCCTGCTACGGCGGGCGATGTCGCGCCGCCCCGAACTGCGGCCCGGCAGCGTGCTCGAGCTGGTGCGTGAACTGCAGCTGATCGAGACCGAGCTCGGGGTGCCCCAGACCGCCATCGAGGTCGCCATGGATGACTGGGCGCTCGGCACCGTCGCCGACCTCGAGGAGCGCACCCGCTTGCGTCCGCTGGCCGGGGCTCAGAAGGCGCCGGCCCTCCGGCGGCGGCGGCGCGGCTCCGGGCGCGACGGCGACTACTCGCCGGTCGGAACGGTGCGCGAGGTCAGCGGACCGGGACCGCGGTCGAACAGCCGAGCCACCTCCCCTGCTCGGGTGCCGCGCACGGTGACGGGTGTCATCGTCGCGGTCTCGGCGCTGGTGATCGTGCTCGCCGTCATCGCGGTCGTGCTGTCGTTCCGGGTGGCATCGGGGGGAACTGCGATCCCGGTCGTCACCGACATCTCGGCGTCGCTGAGCGGCAACTCGGTGCGCTTCAGCTGGCAGGATCCCGGTCTGGCCTCCACCGATCGGTACCAGATCCAGGTCACCGGTGGCACCTCGAGCATCCAACTCACCCCGCGCTTCGTGGTCGACGCGGCTCCCGGGCAGCATGTCTGCATCACGGTCGCCGTGAACCGCGACGGCAAGATCGGCGATTCGAGCGCCGAGAAGTGCGTCGACGTGCCTCATGGATGACGCCTGATGATCGGCCGGTGGCTCGCCGCGCATCGTCCCCTCGTCGCGACGGCGACCAGTGGAACGGTGATCGCTGCCGTGGTGGCGGCGGTGGCCATCGTGTCTACCGGCTTCACCGCGCAGAAACTCGACCTGGGCGATGGCAGCGTCTGGGTCGGCAACAACAGTTCGCAGGTCGTCGGGCGCGCCAACCCGCAGGTGCTCGAACTCAACTCTGTGGTTCGCAGCACGGGCACCGACTTGTCGGTCGTGCAGTCCGGCGATGAGGTGCTCCTGGTCGACCACACGGATGCGACGGTCTCGATCGTCGATCCGGCTACCTCGGCGGCGGGCGAGAGCGTCGCGCTGCCCCCCGATCAGCCGCAGGTGTTCCTGGCCGGAACGCGGGTCGCGATCTACGCGGCCGGCACCGGTCAGCTCTGGCTGCTCCCGCAGAGCGAACTCCAGAACTTCGACGCCACGACGCCGGCGACCTTGAGCCTCGGGGTCGGGACCGTCGTCCAGGTCGCCCCGGACGGAACGCTCGTCGCGTACTCGCCGGAACTCGGCCAGGTCTACCGGCTGGATGCGACCAAGTCCGACCAGGTCGGCCAGCGCTGGAAGGTCAAGCTCGGTGCGTCGTCTGACGACGTGCAGATCACCGTGGTGGGCGACCAGTGGGCCGTGCTCGACACCACGACCGGCAAGCTCGCGGTCGACGGTCACATCCTGTCGCTCGGCGGCATCCTGCCCAGCGGCTCCACGGCGGTGCTCCAGCAGCCGGGCGAAGCCGCGAGCAACGTGCTGCTGGCCACCCGCTCCGGCCTGTACGCGGTGCCCTTCGACGGCGGCCCGCAGACGGCGCTGCTGCGCGGCAAGTCGGGAACGCCAGCGGCGCCGGCGGTTCTCGACGGCTGCCAGTACGCCGCCTGGACCTCTGGCACGGCGTGGCGGCATTGCGCATCCGATCGGGGCACCGGCAGCACCCTGTCCCTGGCGTCGATGCCGGGCGGCGCGCGCCTCTCATTCGCGTCGAACCAGCAGCAGCTCGTGCTGAACGACGCCCGCGGGGGCGGCACCTGGGCGGTGCAGGCCGATGGCGAGCTGATCGACAACTGGGACGCGCTGATCCCGAAGGATCAGGACCAGCAGGCCCAGCAGAACAACCAGGACGTGCCACCGACCGTCGACCCCGAGCAGAAGCCGCCGATCGCCGTCGACGACGCCTTCGGCGCTCGTCCGGGCAAGGCGACTCTGCTTCCCGTCCTGTTGAACGACTACGACCCCAATGCCGATGTGCTGGTGATCACTGCCGTCGACACGATCGACGACAACATCGGACGACTGGATCTGGTGACCCGCAATCAGCAGCTGCAGATCACCTTGTCTCCCACGGCATCCGGGGTCATCGTCTTCACCTACACGATCACGGATGGGCGAGGCGGGTCGGCCAGCGCCACCGTGCGCGTGACCGTCCGGACTCCCGAGGAGAACTCGCCGCCTCAGCAGGTCCGGGTCACCAAGACGACGGTGGCCGCGGGCGGTCGGGTGTCAACCCAGGTCACCGGCGACTGGGTCGATCCGGATGGCGACCCGTTCTTCTTGACCGCGGCCACCACCGCGGGCACCGACAAGCTGAGCTACCAACCCGACGGGGTCGTGGTCTTCACGGATTCCGCGGACGGCGGACTGCAGAAGTCGGTCACTCTGACCATGAGCGACGGGCGCGCCGAGGGCAGCGGGAGCCTGGCGATCACAGTGAAACCCGTCGGCCAGGTGCCGATCGTGATCGAGCCGTGGATCGCGCTCGCCACCTCGGGCGAGACCATCACGGTGCGTCCGATGGGCCATGTCCGCGGCGGCAACGGCCCGCTTCGCCTCAACGCGGTCCCGGCCAAGGCCGGCGTCACGATCGTGCCGAGCTTCGACGCCGGAACCTTCACCTTCGAGAGCGACGTGGTCGGCACCCACTATCTCGAGTTCACGGTGACCGATGGCGACCAGAACGCGACCGGTCTGGTCCGGCTGGATGTCTCGGCCCCGCCCAACGGCAACACTCGGCCGATCACCGTGCCCAAGACCATCTTCGTGACCACCCTCGGCAGCGACACCGTCGATCCGACCACGACCGACATCGACCCGGCCGGCGGAGTGCTGGTGGTCACCGGGCTGCTCAACGTGCCCGCGAACTCCGGGGTCGAGGCCGAGATCCTCGATCAGCGACTGGTGCGCGTCACCCTGAGCAAGCCGCTCGAGGGCAAGACCGTGGTGTTCAACTACCGCATCAGCAACGGATTGGCGGATGCGGTCGGCACCATCACGGTCGTCGAGATCCCACGGCCGGCGCAACTGCAGCCCCCGGTGGCGACCGACGACTCGGTCACCGTGCGGGTGGGCGATGCGATCGACATCCCGGTGCTCGACAACGATTCGCAGCCGGACGGCCAGCCGATCGTTCTGCAGCCCAAGCTGGCCGTGCCGCTGCCCAGCGGTGCGGGACTGCTGTTCGCATCGGGCAGCCGGCTGCGCTATCTCGCGCCGCAGACCGCGGGAAACTACTCGGCCGTGTATTCGATCGCCGGGCCTGATGGCCAGACGGCACAGGCCCGCGTGAACATCTCGGTGCGTGAGATCGACGTCGCGACCAACAACCCGCCGGTGCCGGTGCAGGTGACCGCGCGCGTGCTCGCGGGCGAGACCGTGAGCATCCAGATCCCGCTGACCGGGATCGACCCCGACGGCGACTCGGTTCAGTTGATCGGCGTCGCGAGCAACCCCGAGAAGGGGTCGATCGAGTCGGTCACGAACGGTGCCATCGTCTACCAGGCCGGCGACTACTCCTCGGGCACCGACTCCTTCACCTATACGGTGGTCGACGGCCTCGGCGCCCGCGCGACCGGCTCCGTGCGCGTGGGCATCAGCCCGCGACTCGACGGGGCTCGCAACCCGGTGGCGAATGCCGACTCGGTGTCGGTGCGACCGGGCCGGACGGTTTCCGTCCAGGTGCTGGCGAACGACTCCGATCCCGACGGAAGCCCGCTCACCGTGACGGCCGTCGATCCCAACACGCCGGGCACCAAGGCGAAGATCATCGACAAGACCAGCATCGACATCACGCCGCCCAAGGATCCGGGCAACTACTCGGTGATCTACACCATCCAGAACGAGTACGGCGGCACGAGCCAGAACTTCGTGACGGTCACCGTCGATCCGAACGCGCCGCTCAGCTATCCGGTGGTGAACGACACCACCCTGTCGGTCAGCGATGTCATCGGGCGCACCTCGGTCGACGTCGCGGTGCTGAACAATGTGTTCTTCGCCGACGGCAGCGTCGACAGCCTCGGGATCGCCCTGCTGCAGGGTTACAGCGGATCGGCGCAGGTGCTGCCGAACAAGAAGATCCAGGTTCAGATCGGCAACAAGAGCCAGATCATCCCGTTCTCGGTGTCGCACCCCGACGACGACTCGATCCGGTCGTACGGCTTCATCCGCGTGCCGGGCTTCGACGACGCGCTGCCGCAGATCAATCTGAAGGCGCCCGCGTTGAAGGTCAAGAGCGAGCAGCCGCTTCGCATCGATCTCAACCAGTACGTGGTCGCGCTGGCCGGTTCCCGCGTGCGCATCACCGACTCGACGACGGTGAAGGCGACGCACGCCAACGGTGCTCCGCTCGTGGTCGACGACCACACGTTGGTCTACACCTCGGCGGACCGCTACTTCGGGCCGGCATCCATCACGTTCGAGGTCACCGACGGTCGCTCGGCGAACGATCCCAACGGGCACACCGCGATCCTGACTCTGGCGATCGAGGTGCAGCCGCGCGACAACCAGCCGCCGGCATTCATCGGTGGCGTCGTCGACTTCGAGCAGGGGCAGCAGAAGGAACTCGACCTGGTCCGGCTGACCAACTACCCCTATCCCGATGTGAAGGAGCTGGCCTACACGGTGCTGGCGCCCGATCCGACCGGGTTCAGCTACCAGCTGGATGGCCAGCGCCTCCTGGTGACCGCCGACGAGAGCGCGGTCACCGGCAGCACGACCGCGATCTCGATCGGGGTGAAGGACGCGGTGAACGATGGTCTGGCCGGCAAGATCCAGCTGCAGGTCGTGCCCTCGACCCGGCCGCTGGCGAAGCCGGTTCCGGATTCCGCGATCGCCAAACGCGGCCAGACCACGACGGTCGACGTGCTGAGCAACGATCAGGCGAACAACCCGTTCCCCGACACGCCCCTGCGCGTGATCGATATCCGCGGGATCGACGGGGGCTCGCTGCCGGCCGGCGTCACGATCACGCCGAACGCCGACAAGTCGAAAGTCGCGGTCACGGTGGCCTCGACGGCACTGCCCACCGATGTGAACTTCCAGTACGAGGTCGCCGACGCGACGAATGACGCCGACCGCTACGTCTGGGGCAACGCGACGATCTCGATCCAGGACGTGCCCGATCCGGTCAGCAGCGTGCGCACCACCGAGTTCGGCGACCACTATCTCAAGGTCTCGTGGGTACCGGGTCAATTCAACAACTCGCCGATCACAGAGTACGACCTCACCATGACCAACTCGGCGACCGGTGCTCTGATCTCGACCACCATCTGCACCACCACCGTCGGCTGCCAGGTCACCACTCCGGGCAACGGACCGGCGAACGCAGTGCGCTTCTCGGTGGTGGCGGTCAATGCCATCGGGCCCTCGACGCCTGCCTCGAACCCCGGGCCGATCTGGTCCGACATCATCCCGCCGCCGCCCTCGGCCCTCAGTTCCTCGCCGCTCGACAGCGGGTTGCGCGTGGGTTGGAAGAAGCCCGCCGACTCGGGCGGTAGCGCCATCGAGCAGTACGTGGTGGTGGTCGGCGGAGTGCAGCAGGTGATCCCGGTCGACATGTCGGACCCGGTCGGAACGCAGTACTACACCAACATCCAGGCGCCGGGAACGATCGCCAACGGCTCCGTCGTCGGCTTCTCGGTCAGCGCCCGCAACCGCGCGCCGAACTCGCTCGCCACCTGGAACGAGGCGGACGGCTCCGACATCCCGGCAGGAGCGCCCCTGGTCGCCGCGAGCCCGACCGCCTCGGGCTCGACGACCGACGGGACGACCGCGAGCGCCGCGTGGGCCGGCGCCTTCGCGACCAATGGGGCGGCGATCACCGACTACTACGTTTCGCTCTACACGGGATCGCCGCCGGACTGCACCGTGACCGGCGTCGATGTCGGCGCTCCGCATCTCGACCCCCCCGCCGACGCCCAGCACCTCGGCGGCGGAACGACGAGCACCGACTTCTCGGGCCTCTCGCCGAACCAGACCTACTCGATCACAGTCTTCGCCTACAACGGCCAGGGCTGCACGGCGTCGCCTCAGGTGCAGGTCACGCCGCGCGCCACACCAGGAACGGTGACCGATATCAGCACCTCCGGGCCGCTGAGCAGCGGCGACGGCACCTGGGACTACCGGGTCGACGGCTTCACGATCGCCTCCGGATCGACCGACGCCGACCAGATCCTGTACGAGTACACGGACGGCGCGGAGGGCTCGGTGCACGGCCCGATCCCGCCCGGCCAGAACCTGCTGCTCACGAATGACGGATCGCAGTACGGCCACCCGGTCAGTGTCGCGATCAAGGCGTGCAAGACCTATGCGGAGGGCACGCTCTGCAGTCAGAACTGGTCGGCGCCGTTCCTCCTCGGCACCCCGGTGAACAACTCCGTTCCCGGCGCGCTGACGGCGACCCAGACGGGTCCGTTCTCGGGCGATTGGACCTGGGGCTCGTCGCCGACGGGCAGCTACGACTCGATGCAGTTCTCCTGCGACCGCGGCCACACCTGGACCGACATCGCGTTCGGCGACGGCGGAACCTGCCACGTGACCGGCCTGCTGTCGAAGGGCGATCTGATGTTCCGCATCCAGGCTGACGGGATCGCGGCCGGCTTTGTGCGAAGTTACTCATGGAGCGACTACCAGCAATGACCCGAGAAGCCGCAATCGAGAGGACCACCGCGCGATGACCATGACCCCGGAACAGGCATCCGCCTTCCAGGAGACCTTCGGCCGTCTGGTGGCCAATGTCGAGCAGGTGCTGCTCGGCAAGACCTTCGTGGTGCGGCTCGGTTTCGTCGCCCTGTTCAGCGAAGGCCACCTGCTGCTCGAGGACTTTCCCGGCACAGGCAAGACCTCGCTGGCGCGCGCGATCGGCCAGAGCGTGTCGGGGACGAGCAACCGCATCCAGTTCACTCCCGACCTGCTTCCCGGCGACATCACCGGAGTGAGTGTGTACGACCAGCGCAGCGGCGAGTTCGACTTCCACAACGGCCCGGTGTTCGCCAACATCGTGCTCGCGGATGAGATCAACCGGGCCAGCCCGAAGACCCAGGCGGCGCTGCTCGAGGTCATGGAGGAGGGCCAGGTCACCGTCGACGGCGAGACCCACCCGGTCGAGGCGCCGTTCATGGTGATCGCCACTCAGAACCCGATCGAGCAGGCCGGAACCTATCGCCTGCCCGAGGCGCAGCTCGACCGCTTCCTGCTGAAGGCCTCGATCGGGTACCCGGATCACGCGTCGACCCTGCGCATTCTCGAGGGCGCCGGGGTGAAGGCCCACGACACCACGGTGCCGCCGATCGTCACGGCCGACGCCGTGCTCGAGATGGCCCAGCTCGCGCGCACCGTGCACGTGGACCCCAGCGTGAACGACTACGTGTCGCGGCTCGTCGAGTCCACCCGCGGCGCCACCGAGGTGCGCCTCGGAGTGAGCGTGCGCGGGGCGCTCGCTCTGGTGCGCGCCGCGAAGACCCTGGCCGCGGCATCCGGACGCCACTACGTGGTTCCTGATGACGTCAAGTCGCTGGCCGAGCCAGTGCTCTCGCACCGTCTGGTGCTCGACCCGGAAGCGGAATTCGACGGGGTCACCTCGTCGAGCGTCATCGGTCAGCTGCTGCTCGAGACCGCGCCGCCGAGCGATCGGCAAGCCGTGTGAGCACGCCGCGCGTGAAGGCGCCGCGGGGCGGACGGGGTGGCGCGGCATCGAAGGCGGCGTCGAAGGTCTCCGCGCCCGCGCATCCCGACGCGCTCACGCAGACCGCGGGAGCCGGCCTGGCCAACACCCGCACCCGGATCGTCGGCGCGCGGGAAGGGGTGCTCGCCGATGCCGTGATCAACGTGGTCCGCCTCGCTGCGCTGTTCGGCGCGGCGGCCGGGCGGATCGGCGCGCGGATCGCCGCCGTCGTGACGCCGCTCGGCTGGGTGATGCTCGGCGTGATCCCGCTGTCGTTCTACGCGGGCTATGTGCTGGGCTGGACCGAGCTGGCCCTGGTGGCCTGGGCGGGTCTGGTGCTCGCCCTGATCGCGGTGCTGTACCTGGTGGGGCGATCGCCCTTCCACGTCGTGCTCGGCCTGGCCCACCGCCGGGTCGTCGTGGGGGAGCCGGCGCGGGGAGTGGTGACCGTCGACAATCCCTCGTCGCGACGGGTGCTCGGGGTGAAGGTCGAGATCCCGGTCGGTCACGGGCTCGCCGAGCTCGCGATGCCCAGCCTGCGCAAGGGGGCCGAGTACAGCCAGGAGTTCGCCATTCCGACCGTGCGGCGCGGCGTGATCATGGTCGGCCCGGTGCGAACCGTGCGGGCCGATCCGATCGGCCTGGTGCGGCGCGAGCTGATCTGGACCGACACCGTCGAACTGGTGGTGCACCCCAAGACCATCGGGGTGCCGTCGACCAGCACCGGCCTGATCCGCGACCTGGAGGGCACGCCGACGCGCGACCTGACGTCGAGCGACGTGGCCTTCCACGCACTGCGCGAGTACCAGACGGGCGACGAACGCCGCTACATCCACTGGAAGTCGACGGCCAAGACCGGACGGTACATGGTCAGGCAGTTCGAGCAGACCCGGCGCAGCCACCTCGTCGTCGCCCTCAGCCTGGCCGCCGCCGACTACGCGAGCGACGAGCAGTTCGAGCTGGCCGTGAGCGCGGCGGGCAGCCTGGGCGTTCGGGCGATCCGGGATGGCCGAACCGTCTCGGTGGTGGTCAGCGCCGTGACGCCGGAGTTCGCCAAGCGCAAGAACTACGCAGTGCGGGCCCTCGCCACCCATCTGCCCTCGCGGTTGCTCGACGACCTCGCGGTGATCGACCTGGAGGCATCGGCCCTCGGCATCCGCGACGTCGCGCGGGTGAGCGCCGACGAAGTGGTCGGCATCTCGGTGGCATTCCTGATCTGCGGCTCGGTTCCGACGGCGGCGGAGCTCCGCGCCGCATCCGGCAGCTTCCCGCTGGATGTCTCGGTCATCGCGATCGTCTGCGACCCGGATGCCGTCCCCGGCTTCCGGCGCGTGGCCGGCCTCAGCGTGCTCACCATCGGCTACCTCGACGACCTGCGCATCGCGCTGGCCAGGAGGGCGGCCGTCGCATGAGCGCGCACGACGACACGCTCAAGGTCGTGCCCCGCTCGTCCGGGGGGCCCGCGCAGACTCCTGCGCCGAAGAAGGCGCGGCCCGTTCGCCCGCTCGGCCGTCGGTCCGAGGGCTTCCTGATCGTCGCGGTGCTGCTGTGCTGGCTGTCGATCGGGCTCGCCGCGGCGTCGCTCTGGCCGATCTATCAGACCGGGCAGTACGTGGTGCTGGTCGCGGCCGGCGTGGTGCTCGGCACGGTGATCGCCGCATTCGGCGCCCGGTTCCGCTGGCCGTCGTGGGTGCTCGTGACGGCCGGATTCCTCGCCTTCCTGGCAGTCGGGGTCCCGCTGGCGGTGCCCGATGAGACGATCTCGGGAGTGCTGCCCAGCGTGCGCGGACTGCTCGACCTGGTGTCGGGCATCGCGCTCGGCTGGAAGCAGCTGCTGACCATCACCCTGCCGGTCGGCGCCTACCAGGCCCTGCTGGTGCCCGCCCTGCTGCTGGTGCTCGCCGTCACCATCGTCTCGATCAGTGTCGCGCTGCGGGCCAGGTGGGGCGAGCTCGCCGTCATCCCTCCTCTCGTACTGTTCCTGGTCGGGATCGTGTTCGGACCCGCGCGCATGGGAAGCCCCGAGTGGCTCGCGCTGGCCCTGCTGGGCGTGACACTGCTCACCCTGGTGTGGCGGAGGTGGCGGCGGCGCCGGGAGGCGATCAGGCAACTGGCGCGATCCACACCGGATGCCGAGGGGCGCCCCCTCGCGACCGCAGGCGAGACCGGGCTGGGGGTGCGCGGCATCGTCGCGGGCGGCGTCATCCTGCTGCTCGCCGGCGGAGCCTCGATCGCCGCCAGCAGCGCCCTGCCGCCCGCCGGAGACCGCCACGTGCTGCGCGCCGCCGTCGCGCAGCCGTTCGACCCGCGGGACTACCCGAGCCCGCTCTCGGGATTCCGGCGCTATCTGCGCGACGACAAGACCGCGCAGGTGCAGTTCCGCATCAGCGGCCTGCCCGACGGCGCACGGATCCGCGTGGCGACTCTCGACAGCTACGACGGCGTGGTCTACGCGGTGGGCAGTTCCGCGATCGACAGCGCATCCGGCACCTTCGTACGGATCCCGTCGTCGGTCGACCAGTCCTCGACCGCGGGCACGGCACTCAAGCTCACCGTCTCGGTCAGCGGATACCAGGGCGTCTGGCTGCCCACGGTCGGCCGCTTCGAATCCATCGATTTCAGCGGTCAGGATGCGGCGCGCCTCGATGACGCGTTCTACTACAACAACACCAGCGGCACCGCCGCGGTGCTCGGTGGTCTGCACTCGGGAGACAGCTACGTGCTCCGCACCGTACTGCCGGACCAGCCGACCACGGGCGAGTTGGCCTCCGCGACCCCGGGTGCGGCGACGGTGCCGCCGATCGGTGTGGTCCCGGATGACCTGGCGCAGCACCTGGACAGCTACGTCAGCGGCAAGAACGCGCCCGGCGAACGCCTGCTGGCCATGCTCGACGGACTCAAGAAGGAGGGCTACATCAGCCACGGGCTGGATCCGTCGCAGCCGGCCAGCCGATCCGGGCACGCGGCCGACCGGATCACGCAGCTGTTCACCGATCCGCGCATGATCGGCGATGCCGAGCAGTACTCGGTGGCCGCCGCCCTGATGGCGCGTCAGCTCGGATTCCCCGCCCGCGTCGTCTTCGGATTCGCACCGCAGGGGTCCGCCAGCACGCTCGAGGTCACCGGGGCCGACGTCTCGGCCTGGATCGAGGTGGACACCGCGCAGTACGGCTGGGTCACGATCGATCCGAACCCGGCGGCGCGACCGATCCCCGAGGAGCAGCCGCAGGATCCGGCCAAGATCGCGCGCCCGCAGTCGGTCGTGCCCCCGCCGGCCGACCGGGTCGACCCGAAGGAGACCCAGACCACGCCGGATTCCAGTCAGAGCGAGCCGGACACGCTCGATCCGGCCCTGGTCGTGCTGCTCCAGGTCCTGAGGGTCGGCGGCGTCCTGCTGCTCATCGTGCTGGTGCTGGCGGCGCCGTTCCTGCTGATCGTCGCCGCCAAGGTGCGACGGCGCCGCATCCGGCAGCGCGCGGCCTCCGCCCTGCAACGCATCCGTGGGGGCTGGGACGAATTCGCCGACGCGGTGGTCGACCACGGATTCCAGCCGCCGCCCGCCGCAACGCGGTCCGAGGTGGCGGCCGTGGTCGGCACGCTGCCGCCGCGGGTGCTGGCGGCCGTCGCCGACCGTGCGGTCTTCGCGCCCGACGAGGCCGACCCGGCGGACGCCGATCGGGTGTGGGATGCGGTCGGCGAATTGCGCGCAGTACTCGATCAGGGTCTGACTCGTCGTCAGCGCCTGCTCGCCCTCGTCTCGCTTCGCTCGCTCGGTGGCTATAGTGTTCGAGGTCTGTTCCGGCGCACCGGACGCAAGGGGAGTGCCGCATGACCTGTCGCCACTGCGGTACCGAGTTGCCCCCTGACGCGCTCTTCTGCGGCGAGTGCGGACAAGCCGTTGCGGCGTCGAAAGCGGATGACACGGCGACCGGCAGTTCGCCGATCGCCTCCGGGGCGGGATTCTCCATCGCCGATCTGGCGTTCAGCTCACCGGGCGACATCTCGCAGCCGGGCGACGACGGCCGTGACCTTCCGGACGGCAGCCCCCTCGATCACCCGGGTCCGGCCGATCCGGCCGACCGCTGCCCGCAATGCGGCGAGCCGATGGCTGCGGGTGATGTGTTCTGCGGGGAATGCGGCTTCGTGCTGCGCACGGTTTCTCCGCCCACGGGCGAGAACCTGATCACGCTCGGCCAGTATCCGGCCGATCCCGAGGCTCCTGCTGACGTCGAGGCTCCTGCCGACCTGGCGTCCTCGACCGATCTCGAGACCCCTGCTGACGTCGACCTCGAGGCAGACGAGCTCTCGGACGATGCCTCCCAGCCCGACGCCGACCGTCCCGCGGCACGCGACGCCGACGCGACGACCGAAGTCGAGCCGCTGATCGACGACCTCGTGGTCGAGGCCGTGCCCTCGGTCGCACCGGCGGCATCCGCTGCAGATCCGGACCTCGACTTCGGCGATCCGCTCCCGTTCTCCGACGAGGAGGCCAGGCCGCCCGCGAAGGTGTCGCCGCGCTCGCGGCCGATCCCGGATCCGTTCCCCTGGGGCACCGACCAGCCGGTGCGCGAGGATCTCGAGGCGACCCGCCTGGTTGCCGATCCGACGGCGGGAGCCCGCTACATCCTCCAGTTCAGCACGGGCGAGAGCGTGACGGTCGCCGGCTCCGGCCTGGTCGGGCGCAATCCTTCGATGCAGCCCGGGGAGTACGTCGATCAGTTGGTGCCGATCTTCGACGCCGGCAAGTCGGTCTCGAAGACGCACCTGGAGTTCGGCCAGGAGGCCGGCCGCTTCTGGGTCAGCGACCGCTACTCGACGAACGGTTCGGTCATCCGCCAGCCGGATGCCGAACCGCGCCGCTGCGACGCGGGTAGGCGGTACTTCGTCGCGCGCGGCACCCGGGTGGACATCGGCGAGCAGTTCTTCGTGGTCAGCTAGCCGAGCCGTTCGTCCTCCCGCGGAGCCGAGCGCAGGGCTTCTCCACCTGAACGCGGACCGGTCGTCGCGCCGCGCCAGAGGGCGGGCAGCATGAGCAGGTGATCCCGGATGCCGCTCCCGAGCGTCTGGCGCTGCCGGCGCTCGCCCCGCCGCCGCCTCGACCTCCCTTCCCGTTCGTCGCCACCGCCGCGCCCGTGCTGGTCTCGATCGGGATCTGGGCGGTGACCGGGTCGGTCTACTCGCTGCTGTTCGCCGCCCTCGGGCCCGTGGTCGCGTTCGGTGGTCTGCTCGATGGGCGCAGGCAACGCCGGCGTGCAGCGGCCCGCGATGCCGATCGCGCCGTCGGGGCGCTGGTCAAGACACGGGAGCGCGTGCTCGACCTGCATGAGCGCGAGCGAGCCCGGCTCGGGCGCGCGGCGCCGTCGCTGCCGGAGCTGTGCCTGCCCGGCGCGGCGGCCGCGAGGTGGACGCACGCCGGCTCCGACGTCGCGGCAGGCGATGTCGCGCCGATCCCGGTGCGCCTCGGTCGGGCTCGGCGGCCGTCGATGGTGATCCTCGACGACGGCGCGACCGCTCGGGAGCCCGACGAGGAGCTGCCCGCCGCGGTGCGGGCGGCGCTCGACGAGCTGCGCAGCGCCGCATCCGACCTCGACGACGCCCCATGGCTCCTCGACGCGCGTGACGGCATCGGGATCGTCGGAGCGCTGCCCGCCGCCCGAGCGCTCGCCAGATCGGTCGCACTTCAAGTCGCCGCGAACTGCTCCCCGGCGACGGCCCGCATCTCCGCCGCGCTCGATCCGGGCTGCGATGAGCGCTGGCTCTCCGACGTTCCGCACGCGGTCAGCATCACGCCGGCCGAGGCCGAGCGGGGCGTCTACCGGTTCAGCGTCGACGGAGCCGACCCGGTCGTCGCGTTCGCCACTCACCGGTCACAGCTGCCTTCCGGTCTGGGATCCGTGGTCGACCTGGCGCCGCACGGCGCCGAAGGGGCGCGAGCGCTCGTGGGCGCGCGGTTCGAGCTGGTCGGCTCGGCGCGGGCGCGGGATGCGGCGAGCGCGCTGGCGGTGGTCGCAGCCGAGCACGGGCTGCGGGCATCGCACCGCGCGCTGCCGCATTCGGTCACCCTGTCGGACGTGCTGAGCGCGGCGCCCGGCACCGATCAGGAGACGACCCGTAGCGGTCTGTGCGCGCCGATCGGACGCGACGCGAGTGGAGTCGCCGAGCTGGACCTGGTCCGCGACGGTCCGCATGCGGTCGTCGCGGGCACCACGGGGGCGGGCAAGAGCGAGCTGCTGGTGAGCTGGGTGCTGGCGATGGCGGCGCGGCATCCGCCTCGTGCCGTGACCTTCCTGCTCGTCGACTTCAAGGGCGGAGCCGCCTTCGCACCGCTGGCCGGGCTCCCGCACGTGATCGGCACGGTGAGCGATCTGGACGCGCGTCGCAGTGCCCGCGCGATCGAGAGCCTGCGCGCGGAATTGCTGCGGCGCGAGCGGGCGCTCTTCGAGGCGGGCGCGCGCTCGATCGACGACCTGGAGTCGCGCGCGGGCGCCGAGTCCGTGCCCCTGGCCCGGCTGGTGATCGTCGTGGACGAGTTCGCCGCCGTGGTCTCGGGGCAGCCGGAACTGCACGAGCTGTTCGCCGACATCTCGGCGCGCGGGCGATCGTTGGGCCTGCATCTGATCCTGTGCACCCAGCGCCCCTCGGGTGTGGTGCGCGACGCCGTGCTGGCGAACGTCACGCTCCGCATCTCGCTGCGGGTCACCGATCGGGGCGACAGCATCGCGATGCTGGGCACGGATGCGGCGACCCGGCTCTCCCCGACGGCACGCGGCCGCGCCCTGATCGCCGACGGTTCGGGGCAGCTCCGCGAGGTCCAGCTGGCACTGGCCGAGCCGGACGACTCGAGCCGGCTGCGTGGCGCCGGGCAGCCGCCGAGCGCGGCGATGTGGTGCGACCCGCTGCCCGACCGGCTGCCGCTCGGGCCCCTGCTGCACGAAGCGGCGGGAGAGGCCGCGGTGGAAGCCGCGGTGGAGGCGGCGACGCAGAGTGCGGCGGAGGGAGCGGCCGGGTCCGGTGCAGGCATCCCGTTCGGGCGCCTGGATCTACCCGCCGAGCAGCGCCAGCCGATCGCCCGGCTCGACCCGCAGGCCGACGGTCATCTGCTCGTGCTGGGTGCGGCGCGCTCGGGCCGCACGACGGTACTGCGCACCATCGCGGCAGCCGCGGCCGAGGCCGGCGTCGGCTGCGCGGTGGTGCCCGACGACCCGGCCGAGGCGTCATCCCTTGTCGGCGAACTCCTGGATCACCCCGACGACCGGATCGGCTTCGTGCTGCTCGACGACCTCGACCTGCTGCTCGCGCGTACGGATCCCGATCTGCGGCACGAGCTGACCGACCTGCTCACGCGCTTCGTGCGCGGCGCGCGCCGTGTGAGCCTGGTGATCACAGCGCAGCGCCTGACCGGGGGTTTGCACGGGTTAGCCGGGCTATTCGATGCCCGGGTGCTTCTGAGGCAGTCGAGCCGGGACGAGCACGTGCTGGGCGGCGGCGATGGCGCGGCCTTCGACCCGTCACTGCCGGCTGGGGCCGGGCGCTGGACGGGCCGCCGCGGCGGGGGCGCCGTCATCCAGGTGGCGATCGGACCCGACCCGCTGCCGGCGGCCCGGATGGTCGAGTTGCCGGCCCTGCGTCCCGCGCCCGACCGGCCGCTCGCGATCGTCTGCCCCCGCCCGGCTCACCTCGCGTTGCAGCTGTCGGGCACCGGTGCACGCGTGGTGGTTCTGGGCGATGCTCCCGCGCCCGGCGAGGGCGAGCTTCGCGTCTCGCGCGGTGAGCCGGCGGCCGTGCTGCTCGGTGATCCCGACGCCTGGCAGGCCGAATGGGCCCTGCTGGGGTTCGCGCGCCGCGAACTGCCGATCGCGGTCATCGGATGCAGCCCCTCCGAATTGCGCGCAATCGCACGCATCCGCGACGCACCGCCGCCACTCGGCGCGCGTCGGGGCGAATGCTGGTGGGTCGAGGAGGGAACCGTGCGCCGAGCGGTGCTCGACCTGACCGGGCAGGTCGGCTAGGCCAGGGCCGCCGCGACCGTGCCCGACTCCAGCCCCTGCGCCGCGGCGACCGCCTCGTTCACGACCCGACCGCCATGAACGTTGAGACCGAGGGCCAGCGCGGGGTCAGCCCGCAGCGCCTCGGTCCAGCCCAGGTTGGCGATCGAGCGCACGTACGGCAGGGTCGCGTTCGTCAGAGCGTAGGTCGAGGTGTGCGCGACCGCGCCCGGCATGTTCGCCACGCAGTAGAACAGCGATTCGTGCACCGTGTACGTCGGGTCGGCGTGCGTGGTCGGGTGGCTGTCCTCGAAACAGCCGCCCTGGTCGATCGCGATGTCGACCAGCACGCTGCCCGGCTTCATCCTGGCCACCAGGGCGTTGGTGACGAGCTTCGGGGCCTTGGCGCCGGGAACGAGCACCGATCCGATGACCAGGTCGGCGTCGAGCACCGCCTTCTCGATCTCGAAGCTGTTCGACGCGATCGTCTGGATGCGGCCCGCGTAATCGGCGTCCAGCTCGCGCAGCCGCTGGATGTTGGTGTCCAGCACGGTGACCCGGGCCCCAAGCCCGACGCTCACACTGATCGCGTTGGTGCCCGCGACACCACCGCCGAGCACGACGACGTGAGCCGGATGGGTGCCGGGAACGCCCGGCACCAACAGACCGGGGCCGCCGTTCGGGCGCAGCATCGCATTCGCTCCGACGATCGGCGCCAGTCGTCCGGCGACCTCGCTCATCGGGGCCAGCAGGGGAAGGGCCCGCGACGGCAGCTGCACGGTCTCATAGGCGATGGCCGTGATCGCGCTGGAGACCAGGTGTGCGGTGAGCTCGGCTTCGGCCGCCAGATGCAGATAGGTGAACAGCACCAGGTCGTCGCGGAAGTAGCCGTACTCGCTCTCGATCGGCTCCTTGACCTTGAGCAGCAGTTCGGCGCCGTCCCAGACCTCGGCGGCGGTCGCGGCGATCGTGGCACCGGCGGTGCGGTAGTCGTCATCGCTGATCGACGAACCGAGCCCGGCCCCGCTCTGCACCGTCACCGAGTGGCCGTGCGCCGAGAGGTCGTGCACCCCCGCCGGCGTGATCGCCACGCGGAACTCGTTGTTCTTGATCTCGCTCGGAACGCCGACTTTCATGCCGCCAGCGTAGCCGCGCCGAACCATGGATTCCGCAGCGAAAATCCGCTAATTCATGCTGATTTCGTGAAATCTATGTTTCGAGATGGTCCCTTTGCGCCTTGCGGCGTTCCGTCCCGCCCCGCGATATGTCAGGATCGAGCCACGGCGCCGGTCCCAGCTCCGGCCTCGAATGCGTCCGCGCGAGAAGGAGATTTCGATGGTCCGGTCCCTGCCAGAAGATCCGCTGATCCGCTCGCTCGTTCTCACTGCGCGCCGCGCCCAGGTGACCCGTCGCGGCGTGCTCGCCGGTGCGACGGCGGGAGCAGCAGCTCTCGCCCTCGCGGCCTGCGCCCCCGTCGGCGGCAACAAGCCGAAGCCCGCGAGCGACATCTCGTCGGCGGACAAGTCGCTGGTCTGGGCGAACTGGCCGCTGTATCTCGACACCGACGACCAATCGGGAGACCACCCGACCCTGCAGGCCTTCACCAAGAAGACCGGCATCAAGGTGGACTACCGCGAAGACATCGACGACAACAACACCTACTACGCCAAGGTCAAAGACCAACTGGCGCTCGGGAAGGACATCGGTGCCGACATCGCCGTGCTGACCGACTGGATGGTGAGCCGCTGGATCCGGCTCGGATACACCCAGCAGCTCGACCACTCGAAGATCCCGAACATCAAGAATCTCAACCCGGCCCTGCTCAACATCGACTACGACAAGGGACGCAACAATTCGCTGCCCTGGCAGGGCGGCTTCGCCGGAATCTGCTGGAACAAGGACGAGTTCCCCAAGGGCTTCCGCAGTGTCAGCGAGCTGTTCGCCGAGCCCAAGCTGAAGGGCCGCATCGAGGTGCTGAGCGAGATGCGCGACACGGTCGGCCTGATCATGCTCGAGCAGGGCGTCGAGATCTCGAGGCCGATCGAGAACTTCCAGTTCCAGAACGCGCTCGACGTGCTGCAGAAGCACATCAAGGATGGCGTGATCCGCAGCGTGAAGGGCAACTCGTACACCGAGGACCTGGTCAGCGGAGACGCGCTGGCCGCCATCTGCTGGTCGGGCGACATCACGGCCACCAATGCGACCAACGGCGACCACTGGGAGTTCGCGCTCCCGGATGCCGGGGGCACCATCTGGAACGACAACATGCTCATCCCGATCGGCGCCCGTCACAAGGCCAATGCCGAAGAGGTCATGAACTGGTACTACGACCCCGAGATCGCCGCCGAGGTGGCCGCCTACGTGAACTACATCACGCCGGTGGAGGGGGCCAAGGAGGCCGCGGTCAAGATCGACCCGGCCCTGGCGGACAACACGCTGATCTTCCCGGATGCCGAGACCCTGCGGAAGGCGCACATCTTCACGACGCTGACGCCGGCCCAGGAGCAGACCTTCACCGCAGGTTTCCAGAAAGTCCTCCTGGGCGCTTGATGGCGGGCGCGCTCGACGACTCCGGCGCCGATCTCGAACTGGTCGGCATCACCAAGCGCTTCCCCGGCTTCACCGCGATCGAGAACCTCAACCTCACGATCCCGGCGGGCTCCTTCTTCGCCCTGCTCGGGCCGTCCGGATGCGGCAAGACGACCACGCTGCGCCTGGTGGCCGGACTCGAGACGCCGACCGCCGGCCGCATCCTGATCGGTGGCAAGGACGTCACGGACAGCAAGCCCCACCAGCGCCCGGTCAACACGGTGTTTCAGAGCTATGCGCTGTTCCCGCACATGACCGTGCTGCGCAATGTCGCCTTCGGCCTGTATCGGCGCGGCGTCTCGAATCCCCTGGGCCTGGCGCACGAGGCGCTCCGGCTGGTCGAACTCGATCATCTGGCCGGACGGCGTCCCGCCCAGTTGTCGGGCGGGCAGCAGCAGCGCGTCGCCCTGGCGCGCGCCATCGTCAACAAGCCTGCCCTGCTGCTGCTCGACGAGCCGCTCGGCGCGCTCGACCTCAAGCTGCGCCGCCAGATGCAGCTCGAGCTCAAATCGATCCAGGATGACGTGGGCCTCACCTTTCTGCACGTCACCCACGACCAGGAGGAGGCCATGACCATGGCCGACACCGTCGCGGTCATGAACCGGGGCGAGATCGAGCAGATGGGCGCCCCCGAAGAGCTCTACGAGCTGCCGAAGACCGCGTTCGTGGCGAACTTCCTCGGCCAGTCCAACCTCTTCACCGGCAACGTGGTCTCGTCGACCGCCACCTCGATCGTCGTCGACATCGCGGGCACGAAGCTCGAGGTCCCGCGCGACCGCGCGCAGCGGCATTCCGGGGTCGTCACGATCGGGGTCCGGCCCGAGAAGCTGACCCTGCTGACCGAGAAGCCAGCCTCGGCATCCGGCGTCAACGTGCTCGGACCGGGCACGGTCACCGACGTCTCGTTCAGCGGCGTGAGCACGCAGTACCTGGTCGAGGTGCCGGGTGTGGGTACCATCACGGTCTTCGCGCAGAACATGGTCTTCGGCCCGGTGGTCAACCGCGGGTCCGAGGTGTGGGTGAGCTGGACCGTGGATCACGGATTCGGTCTGGCCGATGAGCAGGGCGTCAGTCCGCGCTTCGATCCCGACGACGGCCCCGGCGAGGTCTGATGGCCTTCGGCGCATTCTCGAACGTCGACGCGCCGGTCGTCGATGCGCCACGGCGGCGCAGCCGGGCCGCCCTGTGGCTGTTGCTCCCGGGAGTCGTCTACCTCGGTGCGACCTACCTGGCCCCATTGGTCTCGCTCATCGTCACCAGCCTCAAGGCACCCGACCTGGTGAACTACGACATCGGCCGCTACCTGTACGCCTTCAACATCGGCAACTACGCGACCGTGCTCGGCGAGTACTGGCCGATCATCCTGCGCTCCTTCGAGTACGCCGCGATCGCCACGGTGGCGGCGCTTCTGATCAGCTATCCGCTGGCGTATTTCATCGGGGTGGTGCTGCGCAGGTACCCGCTCTGGCAGGCGCTCGCGCTGATCCTGGTGATCGCACCGTTCTTCATGAGCTTCCTGCTGCGCACGCTGGCCTGGAAGGCGATCTTCGCCGATGAGGGACCGGTGGTCGGCTTCCTGCAGCACCTCAACATCCTGGGCGCGAACGCGCACCTGAACGGCACGCCGTTCATGGTGATCTTCGGACTGACCTACAACTTCATCCCGTTCATGGCGCTGCCGATCTACACCTCGCTCGAGCGGCTGGATCTGCGCCTCCTCGAGGCCGGCGCGGATCTGTACGCGAACCCGGCGTCCACCTTCTTGCGGGTCACCCTGCCGCTCTCGCTGCCGGGGGTGGTATCGGGGACGCTGCTCACCTTCATCCCGGCGACCGGCGACTACGTGAACGCGAGTCCTCAGTTCCTGGGAAGCACGCAGACCACGATGATCGGCAACGTGATCTCGGACACCTACTTCAACCTGTCGGATTACCCCTCGTCGGCGGCCCTGTCGATCGTCTTGATGGTCCTGATCCTCATTCCGGTCGGCATCTACCTGTCGCTGACCAAGACCGAGGACCTGCTGTGAGCGGGCTCGCCGAGGGGGCCGTGCTCGGCCGGCTCGAGGAGGCTCCGCGTCCGCTGAAACGGCCGAGGACGCGCCGCGGCAACTGGGGCGTCGCGTTCTACTCCGTCGTCATTCTCGTCCTGTTGCTGATCCCGATCGGCTACACGATCGTGTTCTCGTTCAACATCCCGGCGCGCACCAACGTCAGCTGGCGCGGGTTCTCGCTCGACAACTGGGCGACCCTGCTGTCCGACCCGCGCGTCGTCGCGGCGTTCGGCAGCAGCATCCTGGTGGGTGTCGTCGCGACCCTTGTCGCGGCGGCGCTGGGCACGGCGATCGCGATCGCGCTGGTCCGGTTCCGCTTCCGGTTCCGCACCGGGCTCACTCTGCTGCTGTTCCTGCCGATGGCCACGCCCGAGGTGGTGCTCGGCTCCGGCCTCGGATCGCAGTTCCTCAACATCGGCGTCGACAAGGGCATCGCGACCACGATCATCGCCCACATCATGTTCTGCATCAGTTTCGTGGTGATCACCGTGCGCGCCCGGGTCGCCAGCCTCGACCCGGCGATCGAGGAGGCGGGCCGCGATCTCTACGCCACGCCGGGCCAGGTCTGGTGGCGGATCACCTTCCCGCTTCTGCTGCCCGGAATCGTGGCCGCCGCCCTGCTGTCGTTCGCGCTCAGCTTCGACGACTTCATCATCACCGCGTTCGTCTCCGGCAACTTCGAGACCTTCCCGAAGTACATCTACACCGCGGCCGTTCGGGCCATCCCGGCTCAGGCCAACGTCTTCGCGTCGATCATCTTCCTGCTCGCCATCGTCGTCGTACTGGCCAGCCAGTTCAGCGCGGCTGCGCGGCGGCGCAAGCTGGCGCGCGAGGGCTGAGGAGAGCACGGTGTACGAGGATCGGGCCCGCCTCGCGTCGCTCTGGAGCGACGAAGTCGCGAGGTATCGGGCCGCGCGCCCCGAGTCGGAACGCGCCTGGCGCGAAGCGCGCGAGCACATGCCGGGCGGCGTCCCCATGCTCTGGATGGAGAAGTGGCCGGGACCGTGGCCGGTGTTCGTCGAGAGCGCGGCGGGAGCCCACTTCCGCTGCGTCGACGGCATCGACCACGTGGATCTGTGCCTCGGCGACACCGGGGCCATGGTGGGACACGCGCCCGCGGCATCCGTCGCGGCGATCAGCGCCCAGCTCGCCCGGGGAGCGACCCATATGCTGCCGACCCGCGACGCGGCGGTCGCGTCGGCGCTGCTCGCCGACCGCTTCGGACTGCCCAGCTGGCAGTTCACGCTCTCGGCCACCGACGCCAACCGGCACGTGCTGCGCTATGCACGGCAGGCGACCGGCCGCCCCAAGGTCCTGGTGATCGACCACTGCTATCACGGCACGGTCGACGAGGCGTACGCCGAACTGGATGCCGAGGGGCGGGTGGTCGCGCGGCGCGGCAACATCGGTGCTCCGGTCCCGCTCGACCGGACCACGGTCGTGGTGCCGTTCAACGACGTCGCGGCGATGGATGCGGCGCTCGCCACCGGCGACGTCGCCGCGGTCCTGATCGAGCCGGCCCTCACCAACATCGGCATCGTGCTGCCGGACCCGGGCTGGCACGACGCCGTGCGCGCGGCGTGCGACCGCACCGGGACCCTGCTCGTGATCGACGAGACGCACACCCTCTGCGCCGGTCCCGGCGGCATGACCGCGCGCGATGGACTCCGGCCCGACGTCGTGGTGGTCGGCAAGACGATCGGCGGCGGCATCCCGGCGGCCGCCTGGGGGATGAAGCCCGAACTCACCGCCCGGGTGCGCGACAGCCTGAATTGGGACGGCGAGGGCCGCGAAGACATCGACGTCGGGGGAGTGGGCGGAACCCTGGCCGGCAACGCCGTGTCGATGGCCGGGATCCGCGCGACCCTCTCCGAGGTTCTGACCCCCGAGGTGTACCCGGCGATGATCGCGCGCGCCGCGGAGTGGACGGCCGGTGTGCAGGCGGCCATCGACGAGTTCGGCGCGCCCTGGCAGGTGACTCAGCTCGGGGCACGGGCCGAGTACAGCTTCCGTGCGACCGCGCCCCACGACGGCGCGGAGGCCGCGGCCGCCGACGACTTCGAGCTGCAGCAGTTGCTGCAGCTGCACGCGCTGAATCGCGGAATCCTGATGACCCCGTTCCACAACATGGCGCTGATGTCGCCGGTGACCAGCCGTGACGACGTCGAGCGCCATACCGTCGCGTTCCGCGAGGCGGTCGCCGCGCTGTTCGGCTGAGTCGACGTTGGGCTGAGTCGACGTTGAGTCGGCCGATCGCCGACGATCGCAGCGGGACCTAAGACTCTCGTGCCCGCGGCATCCGGCGCTCAGGATGACGGGACCGCCCGATCAATGAGGAGGGGCTGCGCATGGATCAGGACCATGTCGGCACAATGGCCGACAAGTTGTACCCCGGTGGGCAGAGTTTGTCCCCCGAGGAGGGGCTCGTATCCCGCATCGACCGGGCGGATGATCGTCGCCAAGGGGGTGATGCGCCATGGATCAGGGCATCATGACACTGATTACCGCAGGGCTCGTTCTTGCTGGGGCCGTCTTCTTCATCTGGGTGCTGTACACCGTCATCTGGCGAGCCGTGCGACGCGGAATGCAGGAGTACGACGCCGCGCAGTGGGATCCGGAGGACGCACCGGTGGACGCGCCGGCACCGGCGGCCCACCAGCCGCGCCACCTGCAGGTGCACCTGCGGCACCGCGTGCCGTCGGACGACGTCGTGCCCGACTACCCGCCCGAGGAGTGGTTCTAGCCGCTACAGGGCGGCGAACGCCGCGTCGAGCACGCCGACCGCGTCAGCGAGCTGAGCGTCGGTGATCGCCAGACTCGGCAGGAAGCGCAGCACGTTGCCGTAGGTGCCCGCGGTGAGCACCAGCACGCCCTGCTGGGCCGCGAAGGCGGCCACCTTGCCGGGCACGTCGGCGAGCGGCGCTCCGGTCTTCGGGTCATTGAGCTCCACCGCGAGCATGGCCCCGATGCCGCGCACCTCGGCGATGATCGGATACTTCGTCTGCAGCGCGAGCAGCGCAGGCTTGAGGGTGCGCTCGATGCGGGATGCTTCGGCCAGCAGGCCGTCCTGCTCGATGCGGTCGAACACCGCGATCGCGGCCGCGCAGGCCACCGGGTTGCCGCCGAAGGTGCCGCCTAGGCCGCCCGGTTGGCTGGCATCCATGATCTCGGCGCGTCCGGTGACGCCCGCGAGCGGCAGGCCGCCCGCGATGCCCTTGGCGCTCAGCACCAGATCGGGCACCAGTCCGAAATGCTCGCTGGCGAAGTAGGCGCCGGTGCGCGCCATCCCACTCTGGATCTCGTCGGCGATGAACACGATCCCATTGGCCGTGCACCACTGCTGCAGCGCGGGCAGGTACCCGTCCGCGGGCACCACGAAACCGCCCTCGCCCTGGATCGGCTCGACCACCAGGCAGGCCAGATCGGATGCCCCGACCGTCTTCTCGAGGTACGCGATCGTGCGCGCGGCGGCGTCCGGCCCCGAGAGGCCGTCGTGCAGCGGGTACGAGTTCGGAGCGCGGTAGACATCGCCCGCGAACGGCCCGAAGCCCAGCGAGTACGGCATGGCTTTGAAGTTCATCGCCATCGTCAGGTTGGTGCGGCCGTGGTACGCGTGCTCGAGCACGGCGACCCCGTTGCGACCGGTGTACTTACGGGCGATCTTGACGCCGTTCTCGACGGCCTCGGCGCCCGAGTTGACCAGCACGGTCTTCTTGGCGAAGTCGCCGGGGGTGTGCTCGGCGAGCAGTTCGGCGACCCGCACGTACTCCTCGTACGGGGTGATCGTGAACAGCGTGTGCACGACCTCGCTCAGCTGCTGCTGCGCCGCGGCGACCACGTGGTCGTCGGTGTGGCCGATGGTCGTCACGCCGATGCCGGCGCCCAGGTCGAGGAAGGCGTTGTCGTCGACGTCGACCAGGATCGCACCGTGCGCCCGCGCGATGAACACCGGCAGCGCGCTCGAGACGCCGGCGCTCACAGCGGCCGTCCGGCGCGCCTGCAGAGCGATCGACTTCGGGCCCGGGATCGCGGTGACGACCCGACGCTCGGTGGGGACGGTTGCTAGCGTGTCGGGCAGGACGTCGGTCATGCCACCGATTCTAGCCTGGCCGTCGCGAGCGCACGATGTGCGGAATCATGCGCCTCGGGCCTCCAGATGAAAGGATTCCGATGAACGCCGATCATTCCTTCACGGTATCCGTCGAATGGCAGGGCAATCGCGGAACCGGGACCAGCGGGTACAAGGACTTCTCGCGCGCGGTCGAACTGCGCGCGGAGGGCAAGCACGCCATCCTCGCCTCGGCCGCCCGGGCGTTCCACGGCGACGCCGCTCGGTGGAACCCCGAAGAGCAGCTGGTCGCGGCCCTGTCGCAATGCCACCTGCTCAGCTATCTGCACGTCGCGACCCGGGCGGGCGTGGTGGTCGAGAGCTACACGGATGCCGCGACCGGCACCCTGCAGACCAACCCCGACGGCAGCGGTGCGATCGTCGAGGTCGTGCTGCGGCCGGTGGTGACGCTCTCGGCAGGAGACCCGGCAACCGCCCTGGCGCTGCACGCCGACGCGAACCGGCTGTGCTTCATCGCGAACTCGGTCAACTTCCCGGTGAGGCACGAGCCGCGGATCCTGCTGCTCGACGACGACCGGAGCTAGCGCGCCGAGTTCCGCCCGCAGCGAATCCTGTGGAGGGACGGGTGACCCCGTCCGGGGCCCGGACTAGGTTGTCAGCATGTTGCTGAGGCACGTCATCGGCGCCGCGCTGCGCCGCATCCGCCTGGACGATGGTCGAACGCTGCGGGAGGTGGCCTCGAGCGCGAACATCTCGATGCCGTACCTCTCCGAGATCGAACGCGGCCGCAAAGAGCCGTCGAGCGAGATCCTGGCAGGCATCTGCGCCGCGCTGGGGCTGACCCTCGTCGACCTGCTGAACGAAGTCACCGGCGAGGCCATGGTGCTCGACCTGACGTCGCCGGCGCCGGTGACGGCGATCGGCTCGACGCACGGCTCGGCGCGTACTGGCGCGCATCCGAACGAGTTGCACAGCGGCGAGGTTGCCCTGGCGGTCGCGGCATGAGCACGACACGCTCCGGCCTCTCGAGTCGGATTCTGGGCGCGGGTCTGCTGACGGCCGAGACCTCTCGCGAGGGCGATCGCGCCACCACCCTCGAGCTGTTCTTCGACCTGGTGTACGCCTTCGCCTTCACCCAGGTCACGGCCCTGATGGTGCACCACCAGACGGCAGGCGGGGTTCTGCAGGGCCTCGTCGTCCTGTTATTGCTCTGGGGTCCATGGGCCTCGTTCGCCTGGCTCGCCAACCAGGCTCGGGGTGATCGCGGAATCGTGCGGATCGGCATGATCGCCGCCACTCTGATCATGTTCTTCGCCTCGCTCGCAGTGCCTGCCGCGTACCGTGCGGCCGATGGCCCGGTGCTCGGCACGCTCCTGTTCGCCGTGTCGTTCTTCCTGGTTCAGGTGGTGCACATGGTCGCCTACCTGATCGCGTCCGGATCAGACACGGCCCTGCGCCGCCAGATCCTGGTCACCGAGTCGAGCGCCTTGCTGCCCGCCGCCGCCCTGCTGGTCATCGGTGGCCTGGTCGGCTCGCCGTTCCAGGTCTGGATCTGGCTCGTCGCCCTGGTGTTCCAGTGGGTGGTGATCTACGTCACGTCGAGCGGGGGTGACTGGCGCATCAACTCGCTCGCCCACTTCGCCGAGCGGCACGCACTCGTGGTGCTGCTGGCTCTCGGCGAATCGGTCGTCGCCATCGGGTCCGGCGTGGCCCGGCTGCCTCTCGGCGCGTCGGTGCTCGTCGGTTCGGGATTCGGGATCGGCATCGGTCTCGTGCTCTGGTGGGTGTACTTCCATCAGCTGTCTGCTCACGTGGAGCACGCGGTCGGTCGGCGTTCCGGCGTCGAGCGCACCCAACTGGCGACCGAGGTCTACACCTACCTGCACATGTCCCTGATCGCCGGCATCGTCATCGCGGCCCTCGGCGTCGAAACGACGATGCGTCACGTCTCGGGATTCGCCGCGGCCGGCCTCTTTCCGGCGATCGCGCTGGCGAGCGGCGTCGCCTTGTACCTCGCCGGGACGGGATTCATCTGGCTGCGGGTGTCGAAGCAGTGGTCGCTTCCGCGTTTCGGCACCGGAGTGCTGCTGCTCGCGCTGATCCCCGTGCTGGCGATCATCCCGGCGCTGGTCGCGCTCGGCGTCGTCCTCCTGATCGTGATCGCGCTCGCGGTCGCCGAGGGGCTCCTCGGTCAGCGGGCGAAGCTCGGTGGCGCCAAGCAGGCCTCGGCCGGGTCGGCCCCGGCGGCGTCGACCTCCGCAGGGTGAACGAGCGCCCGGCGCCCCCGGACGGCCGACGGGTCAGCAACTTCGAGCTGCTGTTCGATCTGGTCTTCGTCTTCGCGTTCACGCAGGTCACCGGGGTCATCCTGCGCGGGCACGAGACCGACGCCGCGGCGGCCCTGCCGGTGCTCGAGGCGGTCACGATCCTCGGACTGCTCTGGGGCGTCTGGACCTCGTACGGCTGGTTCGCCAACCAGGCGCGCGCCGACCGCGGCCTGCTGCGACTCGGCCTCGCGCTGGCGATGGTCCTGATCTTCGTGGCAGCCCTGGCCGTGCCCGGCGCGTTCCACGCGCGCGGAGCGGACCCGTGGTCCGCGATCATCTTCGTGGCGTGCTTCGCAGCCGTCCGCGTGCTGCACGGATTCCTGATCTTCCGCGCTGCGGAGGGCGACACCGGCCTGCGCAGGCAGATCCTGGTCACCGACTTCAGCTCCCTTCCGCCCACTGTCGCCGTCCTGATGGCGGGCGCGCTGCTCGGGGGGTCCGCGCAGGTGTGGATCTGGTTCGCCGCCGCCGTGCTGGATGCGACGATCGTCGCGGTGACGTCCATCGGCGGCTCGTGGCGCATCCACTCGCCGTCGCACTGGGCCGAGCGCTTCAACCTGGTGGTGATGCTCGCCCTGGGGGAGTCGGTGGTCTCGATCGGCGTCGGGGTGGCATCCCGGCCGCTGGTCTGGCAGGTCGTCGTCGGAGCGGTGCTGTCGATCGTCGGCGCGATCACCCTGTGGTGGCTGTACTTCCACCGCCTGTCGGGCGACGCCGAGCGGGCGCTCGCCGCCCGAGCCGGCACCGAACGGGTGGATGCCGCGACAGTCGGCTACACCTATCTGCACTGGCCGATCGTCACCGGCATCATCCTCACCGCCACCGGGATCGACCTGACGATGCAGGCCGTGGCGACGGCCGCTCCGCTCGGCTGGTTCGGCGCCGCCGCGCTCGCCGGGGGAGTCTCGCTCTACCAGGCGGCGACCGCGTTCTTCTCCTGGCGCCTAACGGGTTCCTGGCCGGTCCCGCGTCTCGTGGTGGCGACCGCACTGCTGCCGGGCGTGGTTCTCGCGGCCGTGCTGCCCGCCATGGCGTCGCTCGGTATCGCCGTCGCCCTGGGCATCGCGCTCAACGTGGTCGAGGCCCGCGTTCGCCCGACGTCAGAGACGCGGGTTGCGCGGGGCGTGGCTCTTCCAGAAGCGGAAGAACGGGCGTGACCCGATCACCATGCTCGTGACCACGTAGGCCAGCAGCACCAGGCCGCCGGTGACGACGGCAGCGATGATCGACGACGTCGTCGTCATGACGACCGTCGCAGCCAGTAGTCCGACCAGCGCCCCGTTCACCGCGATGATGAATACCATCGTGCTTCCGAGGATCTGGCTGCCGTTCCGACGCCGGCCGAGGAAGTAGTAGGTGGTGAAGGCCCCGGCCTGATCGTCGTGCGTCGAGGTCATGAACGAGTCCTCGACTCCGGGTGCAAGCGCGGCGTAGGCGGCGCGCAGCCGGTTCATGGCGATGACATAGCCCAGGTCTTCCATGGACACGTTGATCACCCGGATCTGGGTGAGGAATCCGACGATCGCGGTGAAGGCCAGGATCACGATGGCGAACATCGGGAACACCGTGCCGAACCGGGTCGCCTGACCGACCAGGGCGAGGCTCACCAGGGTCGCCGAGACCAGGGTCAGGAAGATGCCGATCCGAGACAGCACCTCGTTCTGGGTCGTGGTGCGCGAGGCGAGCAAGCTCCAGTGCTCGGTGGCCAGGATCTGGGCGCGCAGGCCGGCCGTGCTGCCATCGACAGGCTGCGGGGGTGTCGGAGACTTCGGCATGGCCGACATTGTCCTCGATCGCGGCATGATGCAGAAGGCCCCGCCAGGAGTCAGAGCGTGCTGAGCGCCTCTTCGATCACGCCGGCCGCGTCGTCGATCAGGTCCTCGCTGATCGCCACGCTGGGCATGATGCGCAGCACCGAATCCCAGCTGCCCGCGTCGAGCGCGATCACACCGTTCGTGGTGGCGTGCTTCAGCACGGCGGTCAGCGCCTCGGGGTTCGGCTCCTTGGTTCCGGGATGCACCAGCTCGACGCCGAACATGGCGCCCTTGCCGCGCACCTCGCCGACGACGGGGTACGTCGCGGCCCAGTCGCCGATCCGCGCGAGCAGAGCACGCTCGACCCGCTGCGCCTCGCCGAGCAGGTTCTCGCGCTCGATCAGGTCGAACACCGCAAGGGCGGCGGCCGTGCTGACCGGGTTGCCCCCGAAGGTGCCGCCGATGCCGCCGGGCTGCACGGCATCCATGATCTCGGCCCTGCCGGTGACCGCCGCGAGGGGCATGCCGCCGGCGATGCCCTTGGCGCTGGTCACGAGGTCGGGCACGACGCCGTGGTGCTCGATCGAGAACCAGGTGCCGGTGCGGCCGATGCCCGCCTGGATCTCGTCGGCGACGAACACGATGCCATTGTCTTCGCAGAAGTTCTTGATCGCCGCGAAGTAGCCGGGGGCCGGGATGATGATGCCGCCGTCGCCCTGGATCGGCTCGGCGAAGAAGGCGGCGACCTCGGTGGCGCCGATGTGCGTGACGATGTAGTCGATGGTCTTGGCGGCTGCCTCCTCGCCGCTCAGCCCGTCGCGGAACGGGTAGCTGATCGGCACCGAGTACAGCTCGCCCGGGAACGGCCCCATGCCCGCGCGCTCCGGCCACGGGCGGTAGGTCATCGCCATGGTCAGATTGGTGCGGCCGTGGAAGGCGTGGTCCAGGCTGACGATGGCACGCCGACCGGTGTACTTGCGCGCGATCTTCACCGCATTCTCGACCGCCTCGGCGCCCGAGTTGACCAGGATCGAGTGCTTCTCGAAGTCGCCGGGGGTGAGTTCGGCGAGCTTCTCGGCGACCCGCACGTAGTTCTCGTACGGCGTCACGGTGAACAGGGTGTGGGTCAGCTTGGCGACCTGTGTGCTGACGGCTGCCGCGACATCCGGATGCGCGTGCCCGATCGTCGTGACGCCGATTCCGCAGCCGAGGTCGATGAGCTGGTTGCCGTCGACGTCGACCAGGATCGCGCCCGAGCCGTGATCCATGTAGATGTTCGCCAGGGTGCCTGCCCCGCGCGAGACGCTCTTCACGCGGCGTTCCTGCAGCGCCACCGACTTCGGACCGGGCAGTTCGGTGACGAGCTTGCGCTCCTGCGGCACGCTGAAGGTCATGCCGCCAGCCTAGGCGGCTGCGTCCGAGCACCTGGTGCGCGCTGCGCGGAGTGCTGCGCTGTTCAGCGCGGCGCGCAGCCGTCACCAAGGTGCGGTGGGGGAGGATGGAGCACGTGCCCACCGCCCTGCCCCGCCGCATCCTGCTCGCGTCCGCCGTCGCCGTTGCCGGTCTGGCGCTCGCGCTGACCGGCTGTACCGCGAGCTCCGGCGGCGCAAAGCCCTCTGCTTCGTCGACGCCGACGTCGATCCCCACTCTGAACGCGGCGTGCGTCGGCAGCGGCTCGGCGTCCGACTCCGTGAAGGTGAGCGGCGACTTCGATGCCGCGCCCAACGTGTCGTTCGACGCCCCGCTGAAGGTCTCGTCGACTGAGCGCACCGTGGTGATCGGCGGCAAGGGGGCCAAGGCGGCGCTCGGCAGCATCGTGAACGTCAGCTTCACGCTCTACAACGGCACGACCGGCAAGACGCTCACCTCGACCGGATACGGCACCGGGCGCACCAGCCCGGTCACGGTGGATTCCAGCATCATCACCGGACTGGCCAAGACGCTGAACTGCGCTCAGGCGGGCACGCGAGTGGTCGGTGTCGTCCCGGCGTCCGAGGCGTTCGGCACGGCGGGCTCGTCGCAGCTCGGCATCCCGGGCAATCAGGTCATCGTCTTCGTGGCCGACGTCGTCAGCCTGGTGCCGACCAAGGCCGAGGGGGATGCGGTGGCGCCCCCGGCTGGACTCCCCACGGTGACCGTCGCGGCAGACGGCAAGCCCACGCTCACGGTGCCGACCGGATACAAGCCCCCGGCCACCACTCAGATCGCGACGCTGATCAAGGGCAGAGGAGCCGTGGTCGGCGCCACCGACACCGTCACGATCCAGTACCAGGGCACCAACCTGGCCACCGGCAAGATCTTCGATCAGACCTGGGGCGGCAACCCGTACTCCGGCGCGGCCAACGGTTTCGTGACCGGGTTCACCAACGCGATCGTCGGGCAGACCGTGGGGTCGCAGGTGCTCGTGGTGATCGCACCCGCCGACGGCTACGGGCCGCAAGGCGGCAACTCGAGCGCCGGGATCGGCAAAGACGACACGCTGGTCTTCATCATCGACATTCTGGCCGCCGAGGGAACGCCCGCCGGCTGAGCGGACAGTCGCGCGCAGCTAGCCGGCCGCAGCCGCGACGATTGTGCTGCGGGTGGCGTTGGGCAGCACGGCGGCACGGAGGACCCGGAGTGCCAACGCCTCCTCACGAGCCACATGATCGGCCGCGCCGAGCACCGCGATCGACGTGGGCGCAGCCGCGAGGGGATGGGGCCACCGTGCCGCGATGCACCCGACGCCGACGCCGAACTCGCCCTCCTCGCGGGCGAACCCTCCCGCGCGGATCGCGGAGATGCGGCGCCTGATCTCCGCCGGATCGGTGACGGTTCGCTCGGTATAGCGGGCGAGTGGCTGCCTCAACCGCTCGCCGAGGTCGGCGTCGTCCAGTCCCGCCGCCAGCGTGAGCCCGGAGGCCGTTGCAAACAGCGGGAACGGATCGACATCGGTCTCGGCGAGAACCGAGTTGATACCGGCCGCCGAGGCGAGCAGATGGCCACGGTCGCCCGCGAACTGCGTCACGGTGATATCCAGAGCGGTGACTCCGGCGAGCGCGTGTGCGACCTCGGCTGCGATCCGTTCGAGTTCGCGAGCGTCACTCGACCGCCCGAGCGCGGCGGAGCGCGGACCGAGTTCGACCATGCCGTCTCTCCGGACGAGCCACCCGCCCGCCTCGGCATCGGCGACCAGGCGCGAGACCACGGCCTTGTCCAGGTCGAGCCGCCGTGCGAGTTCCGACACGGTGCCCGCTCGGCGTCCGACCGCTTCCACGAGCGCGAGACCGCGCAGCAACGCTCTAGTCATGGCCCTCCGTCGGCTCTTGTCCAGCTTCTCCGCTGATGCTACCGTCCACGCATTGCAACATTCCGTTGTGTTATTGAGGAGATAGCGATGCACCGTCCCGTCTCTTTCCTGGCAGCCGCGGGGGTTGCGATCCTCACCCTTGCCGTTGCCCTCACGGGATGTCAGTCGCTGAGCATGCCGACCCCGTCGCCGACGGCGACATCCGGTGGTACCTCGTCTGGTCAGAACGGCGGGAGTGGTGCCGATGCCGTGGACATCAGCAAGGTGACGGGCGCCGAACCGAGTGGCGGCCTGGTCGACCCCTGCACCCTGCTGACGACGGCCGAGATCGAGGCCGCGACGGAAGTCAGGGTGCTGGGTGTCGTTCGCGGTGCCGTCCAAACCGATGGTTCCCAGATCTGTGCGTACGCGATGGATGCGGTTGGCGCTCCCGCATCTGCTCTCGCCGGGGTCCCCGGCCTGCCGGGGGACAGCGCGCTCGGCGCCGTCGTGGACGGCATGAAGGGGGCGGGGGGAGTGATCGGTGTCACCCTCGCGGCGCAGGATCCGGAAGCCGACTACGGCGGCGACGACAGCGGCGATGCACCGCCTCCCCAACTCGACGTCAAGAAGCTCTCGCTCGGCAAGGGAGCCGTCGTGGTCGGCACGCCGAACGGCGGAGCCGGCTTTGCGGCGAATACCGCCAACGTGCTTCTCACGGTCATGGACCTGATCGCGGGGCCGGTGTCAACGACCACCCTCACGACGCTGCTCACCACGGCATACCATCGGCTCGAGAGTTGACACGGGTGCTCAACTAGCCTGAGGTCATGCGGCGCGTCATCGTTCTCGGTTCGACGGGGTCGATCGGGGTGCAGGCGCTCGAGGTGATCGCGGCGCACCGCGACCGCTTCGAGCTCGTCGGTCTGGCCGCAGGCAGCAACCGGACGTTGCTCGACGAGCAAGTAGCAGCGACCGGCGTCACGGCGACAGCGCTCGGCGTCGAGGAGGCCGTCGCCCTGGTGCGCTCGGTCGAGGCGGACGTCGTGCTCAACGGCATCACCGGCTCGGTCGGCCTCGCACCCACCCTGGCCGTGCTCGAGACCGGGGCCGCGCTCGCCCTGGCGAACAAGGAGTCGCTCATCGTCGGCGGCGAGCTGGTGACCTCGGCGGCGCGGCCCGGGCAGATCGTCCCGGTCGACTCCGAGCATTCGGCCATCGCGCAGGCCCTGCGCTCGGGCGAGCACGGAGAGGTGCGGCGACTGGTGGTCACCGCATCCGGCGGTCCGTTCCGGGGTCGCACGCGCGACCAGCTCGCCGATGTCACGCCCGAGCAGGCGCTCGCGCATCCCACCTGGGATATGGGACTGATGGTCACCACCAACTCGGCGACGCTCGTGAACAAGGGGCTCGAGATCATCGAGGCGCACCACCTGTTCGACATCCCGTACGACCGCATCGAGGCCGTCGTGCACCCGCAGTCGATCATCCACTCGATGGTGGAGTTCACGGATGGATCGACGATCGCCCAGGCGTCGCCGCCCGACATGCGGCTGCCTATCTCGCTCGGCTTGGATTGGCCCCACCGCGTGCCGGGGGTCGGAGTGCCACTCGACTGGTCGCGTGCCCAGAGCTGGACCTTCGAGCCGCTCGACGACGACGCGTTCCCGGCGGTCGCGCTGGCCAAACGGGTGGGCGCGGCGGGCGGCACCTATCCCGCTGTGTTCAACGCGGCCAACGAGCAGGCGGTCCACGCGTTCCACGCGCGGCGGATCCCGTACCTGAGCATCCTCGCGGTGGTCGAGCGGGTCGTCGACTTGCACGAGCCGGCTTCCGGCGCGCTCACGCTCGACGGCGTGCTCGAGGCCGAGCGCTGGGCGCGCGATGCGGCCGATCGCCTGCTGGCCGGCTCGGTCGCCGAGTAGCCGGACCGCGGCGCGTGACGGCCCCCCGTTCGCGGTCGGCGCGTTCCAAGGCTTGCTGACGTAGCCTGTGCCCGTGGAAACGGTGCTGCTCTACATCCTGGGCGTGGTGATCATCGTCCTCGGTGTCGCGCTGTCGATCGGCCTCCACGAGATCGGCCACCTGGTGCCGGCCAAGCTGTTCGGCGTCAAGGTCGGCCAGTGGATGATCGGCTTCGGCCCCACTCTGTTCAAACGCAAGTTCGGCGAGACCGAGTACGGCGTCAAGGCCATCCCGCTCGGCGGCTACATCTCGATGGCCGGGATGTTCCCGCCCGGCAAGGTCAAGACCGGCGCCGTGCGGCGAGCCGGCCATCTGCGCGACGAGCTCGAACTCGAGTTCGTCGAGGGCGATCTGCACGACGTCGACGAGGATCGCGCGCTGCCGTCCGGCATCGCACGGTCGCGCCCCAAGATGGATTCCACCGGCGTCTTCAACGTGCTGGTGCAGGATGCGCGCGACAGTTCGGCTGAGACGATCACCCCGGGCGACGAGGATCGGGTGTTCTACAAGCTCGCCTTCTGGAAGCGCATCATCATCATGCTCGGCGGGCCGACCGTCAACCTGATCCTGGGATTCGTGTTCTGGGCCATCGTTCTCTGCGTCTTCGGGCTGCCGGTCCCGTCGACCACCGTCGGACAGGTCAAGGAGTGCGTGCTCCCGTCCACGTCCTCGGCGCAGACCTGCGGGACAGGGGCGACGCCGTCGCCGGCGGCGGCCGGCGGCCTCAAGCCCGGCGACAAGATCCTGACCATCGGTGGCACGGCGATCAGGAGTTGGGATGACGAGACCAGGATCATCCGGGGCGCGTCCGGGGACGCCCTGACCTTCGTGGTGGAACGCGATGGATCGCCTCTGACCCTCGAGATCAGCCCGGTTCCGAACTCGGTGACCACGGCATCCGGCGCCACCGTGACGGCGGGATACATCGGAATCGGACCGGCCAGTGAGCTCCAGCCCCAGCCCGTTACGGTGGTCCCCGCGCAGGTCGGTGCCAACATCGCCGGGGTCGGTCGCGTCTTGGGAAACCTCCCGTCCGAGTTGGTGAACGTCGTTCAATCGACCTTCGGCACGGTGAAGCGCGACCCGAATGGGCCCATCAGCGTGGTCGGCGTCGGGCGGATCGCGGGCGAGATCGCGACACTGAACTCGACACCGGTCGTCGATCGAGTAAGCGCGATGCTGCAGATCATCGCGCAGCTCAACATCGCCCTGTTCCTGTTCAATCTGATCCCCCTTCTTCCCCTCGACGGCGGGCATGTGGTCGGAGCACTCTGGGAGGCCATCCGGCGGCGCGTGGCCGCGTGGCTGAAACGTCCGGACCCGGGGCCGGTTGACATGGCCAAGCTGGTTCCGTTGACGCTCGGCGTCTCGGCGGTGCTCGGCGTCATGTCGCTCCTGCTCATCGTCGCGGATATCGTCAATCCGATCAGCATCAGCTAGCGGCATCCCCCGTCTGATTGTGATGTGAGGCCCGGCGCCGAGCGACCGCGCCCGCGTAGGGTTGACGCATGCCTGCCCTGAACATCGGGATGCCCAAGCCCCCGCCCGAGACCTTGGCTCCGCGCCGCACGTCCCGCCAGATCAAGGTCGGCAAGGTGCTGGTCGGAGGAGACGCTCCGGTCAGCGTGCAGTCGATGTGCACGACGCCGACCACGAACATCAACGCGACCCTGCAGCAGATCGCCGAGTTGACGGCATCCGGCTGCGACATCGTGCGGGTCGCGGTTCCCAGTCAGGACGACGCGGATGTGCTGCACATCATCGCGGCCAAGAGCCAGATCCCGGTGATCGCCGACATCCACTTCCAGCCCAAGTACGTGTTCCAGGCGATCGATGCCGGATGCGCGGGCGTGCGGGTGAATCCCGGCAACATCCGCAAATTTGACGACCAGGTGGGCGCGATCGCCGCGGCGGCCAAGGCGGCCGGGGTGAGCATCCGGATCGGCGTCAACGCCGGATCGCTCGAGCCGAGCATCATGCAGAAATACGGCAAGGCGACGCCCGAGGCGCTGGTCGAGAGCGCGGTCTGGGAGGCCGGGCTGTTCGAGGAGCACGACTTCCACGACTTCAAGATCTCGGTGAAGCACAACGATCCCGTGATCATGGTCAAGGCCTACCGGCTGCTCGCCGAGCGAGGCGACTGGCCGTTGCACCTGGGCGTGACCGAGGCCGGCCCCGAGTTCCAGGGCACCATCAAGAGCGCGACCGCCTTCGGCATCCTGCTCGGCGAGGGGATCGGCGACACCATCCGCGTCTCGCTGAGCGCGCCGCCCGCGCAGGAGGTCAAGGTCGGCCTGCAGATCCTGCAGTCGCTCAACCTGCGCGAGCGCAAGCTCGAGATCGTCAGCTGCCCGAGTTGCGGGCGTGCCCAGGTAGACGTCTACACGCTGGCCAACGACGTGACGGCAGGTCTCGAGGGCATGACCGTTCCGCTGCGCGTGGCCGTGATGGGGTGCGTCGTCAACGGACCGGGCGAGGCCCGCGAGGCCGACCTGGGCGTGGCATCCGGCAATGGCAAGGGCCAGATCTTCGTCAAGGGCGAGGTCATCAAGACCGTGCCCGAGAGCGAGATCGTGGCGACCCTGATCGAGGAGGCAAACCGCCTCGCCGCCGAGATGCCGCCGGGTGAACTGGGCGCTCCCGAGGTCGTCACCGTCTGAGACCGGGCCGTGCGCGCCCCCCGATACCATGGGCGGGTGCCTACTCGCCTCAGCCAGCTCTTCGTCCGTACGCTGCGCGACGATCCTGCCGACGCCGAGCTGATCAGCCACCGGCTGCTCGTCCGCGGCGGCTACATCCGCCGCCAGGCTCCCGGGATCTTCGCCTGGCTGCCGCTGGGGCTGCGCGTGCGCCGTCAGGTCGAGCGCGTCATCCGTGAGGAGATGGCGTCGATCGGCGCGCAGGAGGTGCACTTCCCCGCGCTGCTGCCGCGCGAGCCCTACGAGATCACCGGGCGCTGGGAGGAGTACGGCGACGGCATCTTCCGCCTCCAGGATCGCCGCGGCGCCGACTACCTGCTCGCGCCCACCCATGAAGAGGTCTTCACGCTGCTGGTGAAAGACCTCTACAACTCGTACAAAGACCTGCCGCTCGCGATCTACCAGATCCAGGACAAGTACCGCGACGAGGCGCGCCCCCGCGCCGGACTGCTGCGCGGCCGAGAGTTCTCGATGAAGGACGCGTACACCTTCGACATCGACGACGCGGGCCTGGATGTCTCGTACCAGGCCATGCGCGACGCCTACGAGCGCATCTTCGCGCGGCTGGGTCTCGACTACGCGATCGTGCAGGCGGATGCCGGCGCGATGGGCGGATCGCGCTCCGAGGAGTTCCTGCACCCGACCCCGATCGGCGAAGACACCTTCGTGCGCTCCGCGGGCGGATACGCCGCCAACGTGGAGGCCTTCACCACCGTCGCCCCACCCACCCGCGGCTACGAGAAGCTGACCCCGGCCGAGGTGCTCGACACCCCCGGTACGCCGACGATCGCCTCGCTGGTCGAGGTGGCCAACGAGAAGCACCCGCGGCCCGACGGCAACGCCTGGGTGGCGGCCAACACGCTGAAGAACGTCGTGCTGCGCCTGACCCATCTCGACGGCACGCGCGAGATCGTCGTGGTCGCGCTGCCCGGTGACCGCGAGGTCGACCTGAAGCGCGCCGAGGTCGCATTCGCGCCCGCCGAGGTGGAACCCGCAGACGCCTCCGACTTCGAGAGGCACCCCCTGCTCGTCAAGGGCTACATCGGGCCGTGGTCGCCGACCGGCGCGGTGCTGGGCGAGGAGTCGGCCACCGGCATCCGGTACCTGGTCGACCCGCGCGTGGTCGACGGCTCGGGCTGGATCACCGGCGCGAACATCGAGGGCAAGCACGTCTTCGGCCTGGTGGCCGGCCGCGATTTCGGCAACGACGGGATCGTCGAGGTCGCCGAGGTGAAGGCCGGAGACCCCGCGCCCGACGGCTCCGGCCCGGTCGAGCTCGCACGCGGCATGGAGATCGGGCACGTGTTCCAGCTCGGCCGCAAGTACGCCGAAGCGCTCGGGCTCAAGGTGCTCGACGAGAACGGCAAGCTGGTGACGGTCACGATGGGCTCCTACGGCATCGGAGTCACCCGACTGGTCGCGGCCATCGCCGAGAACTCGGCAGATGACAAGGGGCTGGTCTGGCCTGCCGAGGTCGCGCCCTTCGACATCCATCTGATCGCAACCGGCAAGGATGACGCCGCGTACGAACTCGCCGAGACCGTCGCGGCCGAGCTCGATGCCGCCGGATTCGACGTGCTCTACGACGACCGACCGAAGGTTTCGCCCGGCGTCAAGTTCGGCGATGCCGAGCTTCTGGGGGTGCCGACGATCGTGATCGCCGGTCGAGGCGCCGGAGAGGGTATCCTGGAGCTTTGGGACCGGCGCTCGGGGGAGCGCACCGAGGTCCCGGCAGCAGACCTGATCGCCCGTCTCGGCTAGACGCCGGGTATCGATCCCCGTTCCCCCTTCGGCCCTCGCGGGCCCGCGCACCACCGAGAACAGCAGAGAGCAGGACGCAACGTGGAGTTGTCCGTCGGCAAGACCCTCGTCTACCCCCACCACGGCGCGGTCACCATCACCGCGCTCACCAAGCGCACGGTGGGCGGCGTCGAGAAGGAGATGATGACGCTCAACGTGCACACCAGCGAGTTGACCATCATGCTCCCGACCGACAACGTCGAACTGGTGGGCGTGCGCGACGTGATCGACAGCGACGGCGTCAAGGCCGTGCACCAGGTGCTGCGCGATCCCTTCGTCGAAGAGCCCGGCAACTGGAGCCGCCGCTACAAGGCCAACCAGGAGAAGATGGCGAGCGGCAGCGTCTACCGCGTCAGCGAGGTCGTGCGCGACCTGTGGCGCCGCGACCAGGACCACGGCGTCTCGGCCGGCGAGAAGCGGATGCTGGCCAAGGCGCGCCAGATCCTGATCAGCGAGCTCGCCCTCGCTCAGAAGCTCAGCGAAGAAGACGCGTCGGCTGCCCTGGACGTGGTGCTCGCGTCGGCCGTGACCCCGGAGGGTTCCGTCGCCTAGTCCGGCATGCGCACCCCGGTTCGGCTGACTACACTGAACCGTTGTCCGGCCCGCCGGACCCACAATCTCAATATCGGAAGGCCGTCCCGTGGACATCGACCTCACCATGCTGCGGCTCATGGAACGCGAGCGCGAGATCCCGTTCGACGAACTCGTCGGCATCATCGAGCAGGCGATCCTCACGGCGTACCTCAAGCACACCGACAAGGACGCCGACTCGGGTGCGCGCGTCGAGTTGGACCGCAAGACCGGGCACGTCACCGTCTATGTGCCCGAGCTCGACGAGAACGGCGAGGTCGTCGGCGAGGCGATCGACAGCCCGGACGACTTCGGCCGCATCTCGGCGTTCGCGGCCAAGCAGGTCATCAACCAGCGCCTGCGCGATATCGGCGACGACAAGGTGCTGGGCGAGTTCCGCGGGCGCGAGGGCGACATCGTGGCGGGCGTCATCCAGCAGGGGCCGAATCCCCGGATGATCCACATCGACCTGGGCAGCGTCGAGGCGATCCTGCCGCCCGAGGAGCAGGTGCCGGGCGAGGACTACTCGCACGGCAGCCGCATCCGGGTCTACGTGACCAGCGTGAGCAAGGGCCTGAAGGGGCCGTCCATCACCGTCAGCCGCACGCATCCCGGTCTCGTTCGCAAGCTGTTCGCGCTCGAGGTGCCCGAGATCGCCAGCGGGCTGGTCGAGATCGCGGCCTTGGCCCGCGAGGCCGGCCACCGCACCAAGATCGCGGTGCGCGCCACGCAGCCCGGCATCAACGCCAAGGGCGCCTGCATCGGCGAGCTGGGCCAGCGAGTCCGGGCCGTCACGACCGAGCTGCACGACGAGAAGATCGACATCGTCGACTGGTCGCCAGATCTGGCGGCCTTCGTGGCCTCGGCGCTGTCGCCCGCCAAGGTCACCAGTGCCTTCGTGGTCGACGAGAACCTGAAGGCGGTTCGCGCCCTCGTTCCCGACTATCAGCTGTCGCTGGCGATCGGCAAGGAGGGGCAGAACGCCCGCCTGGCCGCGAAGCTCACGGGCGCCAGGATCGACATCCAGCCCGACTCCGTGATGGAGGACTAGGGCTACAACCCTGCGACGATCGCCGCGGCCAGGGCCTGACCCTGGTCCAACGACGCAGCATGCGCGTAGGTGACGAAGACGCCGACCTGCCCCTTGACGACCAGGGTGGCACCGGTCGCGATGTATCCGCGATCGCCGACCGCGGGAGCGACCGCGCCATCCACCGTCGTCGGGGAATACAGGCTGGCGGGCAGATAGGTGTCCGGCTGCAACGAGACCTGGACGACGACAGCCGTTCCATATGTGCAGGTGGTACTGCCCGTCCCGCCGTTGCCGGGGCTCGAGACGCCGCTGCCGGGATCGGCACCGAGTGCCGTGGTCAGAACCGACTCCGAGACCAAGGTGCAGGCGTCCGGTCCGGATGCGGCGGGCGCAGAGCTCGCACCGGACGGCGACGTGCCGCCATCGCCGGTGTCGCTGGCGGGCGTGGACGCGGCCGTGCCCGTCGGAGCCGAACACCCCGCCAGAAGGAGCACGGCGCTCGCGGCGAGCAGCGCTGTGGCGAACACGGAACGACGAACGGACATGGCGGACTCCCGGGCTGTGATCGAATGCAGACCCGACAAGTCCACCCGGGCGGGCAGCGCGACGGAATAGGGGATAACCCTCAGCCGGCGCGCCCGCGCGGCTGGTTGTCATCTCCGCGCATTCGACGGAGGGCCGCAATCCGGTTGTTGACGCCCAAACGCCGATACGCCTCTTGAAGATGGTTCTCCATGGTCTTCACCGTGACACCCAACTCCGAGGCGGCACGTCGTACGGTCGCGCCCGTCTCCAACTCGCGCAGGGCTTCGAGTTGGCGCGGAGTCAGGCCGAGCTCCGCGGGATCCGGATGCCCTCGCGAGAGCCGCCGAGCCGCAACGCGCACGTGACGGGTGAACTCTGCGGTCAGTGCAACCTCGCGCGCCCCGAAGTCGCGATCCGAACGGAACAACGACAGGGCGTGCATCACGGTGCCGTGCATTCCCAGAACGCTCGCCAGTTGGTACTCGCCGCCGTTCGGCGCGTAGAGCTCGGCCCAGATCGGCTTCGCGTGCCACTGACGTCGAGTCATGACGTCGCTGATCCGCAGGGGGGCCGGGGCGAGCTGGGAGCGCAGCGGCGCGACGAGCGGAACCACCTCGAGATCCCGGGGAAACCGGGCCAGCATGTCCGAGACCGGATACGGCCAGTGCACGCCCCGCAACCTCCCGCTCGCGGAATCGATCTGCACCCAACCCGACCGCTCAACCGGCAGCAACTCGAAAGCCAGACGCGCGGTCAGGGAGCGCAGCTCGCGCGACGACTCGGTCGCACCGAGCTCTGCGGCGGCATCGAGCACTCGCGCGGCGTCCCGGGCTGGCAGGGCCATCATGCGCTCAGCATAGGGATAGCCTGTCCCCGCACACACGTCCGAGCCATCCGGGGTACCATGGAAGCCGTCAGAACCTGCCTGGGTTGCCGGCAGCGTGCCCCCCGATCCTCACTCGTGAGGGTGGTCGCGCGCGATGGACGTGTCGTGGTGGATGCCGCGGCTCGACTTCCAGGCCGGGGCGCGTGGCTGCATCCCGCAAGCACGTGCCTCGAGACGGCGGTCGCACGCAAGGCCTTCGGGCGGGCGCTGCGCACCACGGTCACCGAGCTGATCACCATTCACGAACTGACATCCCTCGAAGAACGGGTTGAAAGACCAATGGACAACTAATGAGCAACTCGAAATGAGTTCCCTCACCCTTTAGCGTCCGCTCCTGCATCTGGGGCGGACCCCAGACAGGAGAAATGTGGCCAACCCACGTGTTCACGAAGTCGCTGCCGAACTCGGCATCGACAGCAAGATCGCCCTTGACAAGCTCAAGGGCATGGGCGAGTTCGTCAAGAGCGCGTCCTCCAGCATCGCTCCGCCGGTTGCGCGCCGCCTGAAGGCCGCGCTCGAGGCCGACGGCTACAAGGCGCCCGCAGGCGGATCCGCTCCGGCGGCGACCGCGACGGCACCGCGGCCCGCGGCTGCGCGTCCGGCGCCCGCGCCCGCGGCGGCGACCCCGGAAGCGCCGGCTGCGGTGGCGCCCGCGGCTTCCGCACCTCCGACACCTTCGGCTTCCGAGGGAGCTGCCGCACCGGTTGCTCAGCGCGACGCGGACGCGGGCGCGCCCGCGTCCGCACCCGGCACGCCGCGACCGGGCAACAACCCGTACTCCAGCGCGCAGGGCATGTCGCGACCCGGCACCCCGCGTCCCGGCAACAACCCGTTCGCGGGCTCGCAGGGCATGCCGCGTCCGGGTGGAGCCGGTGGCGCCATCCCGCGTCCGGCAGCACCGCGTCCCGGTGCGCCGCGTCCCGGCGCCCCGCGGCCCGGTGGCCCCGGCACCGGTCGTCCCGGCGCCCCGTTCCAGCAGCGTCCCGGCGGCCCCGGTCGTCCCGGCGGTGCCGGCGGCGGATTCCAGCGCCCGGGCGGCGCTCCCGGCACGACGGGCGGCTTCGCCGGTCGTCCTGGTGGCGGTGGCGGCCGTGGCCGCGGTCCCGGCGGTGGCACCGCGGGCGCCTTCGGCCGCGGTGGCGGCAAGAGCCGCGCCCGCAAGTCGAAGCGCACGAAGCGCGCCGAATTCGAGATGCGGGATGCTCCGTCGCTGGGCGGCGTCGCGATCCCGCGCGGCGACGGCTCGACGATCATCCGCATGCGCCGTGGCGCATCCATCTCCGATCTGGCCGACAAGCTGGAGTTCGTCACCAAGTACTCGGTGCAGCCGGGTGCCCTGGTGACCGCGCTGTTCCACCTCGGTGAGATGGCGACCGCGACCGAATCACTCGATGACGCGACCTTCGCGATCCTGGGCGAAGAGCTGGGTTACAACATCCAGATCGTGTCTCCGGAGGATGAGGACAAGGAGCTGCTCGAAGGCTTCGACATCGACCTCGAGCAGGAGCTCGAAGACGAGGATGACGAAGATCTCGAGATCCGTCCGCCGGTCGTGACCGTCATGGGTCACGTCGATCACGGTAAGACCAAGCTGCTCGACGCGATCCGCGAGGCGAACGTCGTCGCGGGCGAGGCCGGTGGCATCACGCAGCACATCGGTGCGTACCAGGTCTGGACCGAGCACGAGGGCATCGAACGTGCCATCACCTTCATCGACACCCCGGGTCACGAGGCGTTCACCGCCATGCGCGCCCGTGGTGCGCAGGTGACCGACATCGCGATCCTGGTGGTCGCGGCCGATGATGGCATCATGCCGCAGACGGTGGAGGCGCTGAACCACGCGCAAGCCGCCGGCGTGCCGATCGTGGTCGCGGTCAACAAGGTCGACAAAGAGGGCGCGAACCCGGCCAAGGTGCGCCAGCAGCTCACCGAGTTCGGCCTGGTGGCCGAGGAGTTCGGTGGCGACACCCTGTTCGTCGACGTGTCGGCGCTTCAGAAGAAGGGCATCGACACGCTGCTCGACGCCGTGCTGCTCACCGCGGATGCCGGCCTCGACCTGCGCGCGAACCCCAACAAGGACGCGCGCGGCATCGCGATCGAAGCCAAGCTCGACAAGGGCCGCGGCGCCGTGGCGACCGTGCTCATCCAGTCCGGAACGCTGCGCGTCGGCGACCCGATCGTCGCCGGAACGGCGTACGGTCGCGTCCGCGCGATGCACGACGAGAACGGCGACGTCGTCGAGGAGGCCTACCCGGCCCGTCCGGTGCAAGTGCAGGGGCTCTCGTCCGTGCCACGCGCCGGTGACACCTTCCTGGTCACCGAAGACGACCGCACGGCCCGGCAGATCGCCGAGAAGCGCGAAGCCGTCGAGCGCAACGCCCAGCTGGCCAAGGCCCGCAAGCGCATCTCGCTCGAAGACTTCACCCGCGTGCTCGCCGAGGGCAAGGTCGACTCGCTCAACCTCATCATCAAGGGTGACGTCTCCGGTGCCGTCGAGGCACTCGAAGAGGCGCTGCTCAAGATCGAGGTCGACGACAGCGTTCAGCTGCGCATCCTGCACCGCGGTGTCGGTGCGGTCACCGAGTCGGACATCGACCTGGCGACGATCGACAACGCGATCGTCATCGGGTTCAACGTCCGGCCCGACGTCAAGGCGCGCGAGCGGGCAGCTCGCGAAGGCATCGACGTGCGCTTCTACTCGGTCATCTACGCCGCGCTCGAAGACATCGAGAACTCGCTCAAGGGCATGCTCAAGCCCGAGTTCGAAGAGGTGCAGTCGGGTGTGGCCGAGATCCGCGAGATCTTCCGCTCGTCGAAGGCCGGCAACATCGCCGGTGTCATCGTGCGCAGCGGAACGATCACGCGCAACGCCAAGGCCCGCGTCATCCGCGACGGGGTGGTGGTCGGCGACAACCTCGCCATCGACTCGCTGCGCCGATTCAAGGATGACGTCACCGAGGTCCGCACGGACTTCGAGGCCGGTATCGGGCTGGGCAAGTTCAACGACATCCAGATCGGCGACGAGATCGAGACGATCGAGCTGAAGGAGAAGGTCCGGGCGTAAGCCGCTGGGGAGCCGGAGGCGATTGGCAGTCTCTGCCAGACCGTCTCCGGCGACCTCCGCAGGCTGCGGTCGCTGCCAGGCCCAACCAACGGTCAGGCAGAGACTGCCAATCGACTCCGGCTGGGTGGCAGCTCTCACCAACGAACAACGCTGAGGCGGCACGTTTCACCAACGAATGAGGGAGGGGTCGGGAGGCGGTCTTCGATTCGAGTCACTGGTTGGGCCTGGCAGGAGCGCGGCGCAGCCACGCGACCGGATGTGACTCGAATCGAAGACCGCCTCCCGAGCCCCGACACAAGCCCGAATCCCGACACAGGAGGACGACATGGCTGGATCAGACAGGCCGGCGAAGATGGGCGACCTCATCCGGCAGGTGATCGCGAAGCGCCTCGAGAAGGGGCTGCGCGATCCACGGATGGGCTTCGTGACGATCACCGACGTCCGCGTCACCGGCGACCTCCAGCACGCCAGCGTGTTCTACACGGTCTACGGCACCGACGAGGAGCGCGCAGACACGGCGGCAGCCCTCAAGGCGGCGACCGGGATGCTGCGCACCGAGGTGGGCAAGAACGTCACCACCCGGCTGACCCCGACGCTCGAGTTCATCCCGGATGGCATCCCCGAGAATGCCGCGATCATCGACTCGCTGCTGCGGGAGGCGCAGGCCCGCGACAGCGAAGCAGCCGCGCTGGCTGCGACGGCCAGCTACGCGGGCGACGAGGATCCCTATGTCAAGCCGCGCGAGATCGCCGAGGACGACGCCGACGACGAGCTGTAGCCCGCGTCACTTCAGCAGCCGCGACAGCACCCGGTCGGCCAGCGGTTTGCCGCCGGTCTGGCAGGTCGGGCAGTACTGAAAGGTCGAGTCGGAGTAGATCACCTGCCGCACGGTGTCGCCGCAGACCGGGCACGGCAGCCCGGTGCGGCCGTGCACCTGCAGGTTGCTCTTCTTCTCGCCCTTCAGCTCGCTGGCCGAGACGCCGTCCGCGCGTTCGACGGCTGCTCGCAGGGTCGACTGGAGGGCGGCGTAGAGGCGGGCCGCGTCATCCGGACTCATGTCGGCGGGCTTGAACGGTGACATCTTGGCCGCGTGCAGGATCTCGTCTGAGTAGGCGTTGCCGATCCCGGCGATGGTCGATTGGTTGCGCAGCACGCCCTTGATCTGTGCGCGGCCCTGCGACGTCAGGATGCGCTCGAACACCTCCAGGGTGAAGGCCGGGTCGAGCGGCTCCGGCCCGAGCCGCGCGACGCCCCACACCTCCTGCGGGTCGCGGACCAGCGAGATCGACAGACTCTTCTTCGTGCCGGCCTCGGTGATGTCGAGCCCGGATCCGTTGTCCAGAACCATTCGGGCCGCCAGCGGACCCTTGCCGGGACCGCGCGGCATCGGCGCCGGCGCCACGTTGCGCCAGCGCAGCCAGCCCGCCCGCGCCAGGTGGATCAGCAGGTGCAGCTTCTGGTCGTCGATCGTCGTCAGATGCAGATCGAGGAACTTGCCGTGCCGGGTCACGTCGGTGACGGTCGCTCCGAGCAGCACCGAGAGGGGCGGGTCGTAGGTCTTGAGCGCCGGGAAGGCCAGGATGTCGAGCCGATCGAGCACACGCCCGCTCAGGCGCCGCGACAGATCGGTCGCGAGCGCCTGCACCTCGGGGAGTTCAGGCATGGCACCCAGTGTCGCCTAGACTCCGGATCTTTGCAGATCCTTCCGGTGAGACGTCTAGTTCAGCGGCTCGGTCGGCCGCGTTCCTTCCGGCTCGGCGCCCGGTTCGAAGGCGGACGCCGGTGGTACCTCCAGGTCGGTGGCCGGGTCCGCCACCATCTCGGTGGGGAGCTTCTTCATGCCCCACAGCTTCGAGAAGTACACAGGGATGCCGGCCAACAGAGCACCGACCGCGCCGATGATGATCGTCGGCACGACCCCGATGCCCGTGGCCAGCAACCCCGCGATGAATCCGCCGATCGGCATCACACCCCAGACGATGAAGCGGATGGAGGCGTTCATGCGCCCGAGGAGCGCCGGCGGGCAGATGCGCTGCCGGAAGCTCACCTGCGCGATGTTGTAGACCAGCACCGCGAAGGTCAGGAGGAACTCGCCTCCGATCAGCAGCGGGATCGCGGCGCCGGGCAGGAACGCGGCGAGCACGGGGAAGAACAGCGAGACCGCGTAGATGAGCTGCGACACCGGGATGGCATGTCCTTCGCCGATCCACTTCTGGATCCGGCCGGACAGGCTGGCCCCGAGCAGGCCGCCGACCGCACCCGCCGAGCCGATCAGCCCGTAGATCGCCGGGCTGAGGCCGAGCTCGCGCAGCACGAGGAGGGGCATCATGGTGAACGCCAGAGCACTGAGCAGGTTGCCGATCCCGGTGCACAGCACGATCCGCACCAGCAGGGGCTGCCGGAAGACCCAGACGAGACCCTCCTTGATCTCGACCCACAGCGGGCGGCGCTCCTCCACCGGCTTCTGCACCTCGGTGTCCTTGATCGAGGTCAACGCGAAGAACGAGAGCAGGTAGGTCACGGCGGTCGCCGCGAGCAGCAGCGGTGCCACCAGGATCGCCAGCAGCCCGCCGGCCACCGCCGGTCCGGCGATGCGGGCGACCTGACCCGTCGTCTCGAGCTTGGAGTTCGCTTCGCCGATCTGGTCGCCCCGCACCAGATTCGGGATGAAGCTCTGGTAGCTGACGTCGAAGAAGACCGAGCAGACCCCCACCGCGGTGCCGATGACCAGCAACTGCCAGAAGGCCAGCACGTGAGTGAGCCACAGGATCGGGATCGCAGCAAGCAGGACGGCGCGGATCAGGTCGGCGCGCAGCATCACTTTCCGCTTGATCCACCGGTCGATCCAGGCGCCGGCCGGCAGGCCGATCACCAGGAAGGCGAGGGTCTCGAAGCTGTTGAGCAGTCCCACCTGGAACGACGTGGCACTCAGCACCGAGACCGCGATCACCGGGATCGCCAGGTTGCCGAACTGCTCGCCGAACTGACTGGCCGTCTGTCCGGCCCAGAGCCGCAGGAAGCCGCCGTGACGCCACAGGCTCGATGACGGCGGTGATGACGCCGGCGTCGCCGGTTGTTCCACGGTCACGCTGCCGATCCTTCCGGTTCGAACAACACGGTGGATGTCGCGACATCCGCCTGCGCCAGCTTCACCTTCAGGGCGGTGCCGTTCGCGGTGTGGCCCGAGCACTCGGCGGTGACCGCGGGATCGAGCAGCTGCACGACGCTGCCGCTCTTGTTCTGCGCGATGATGACGCCGTCGAAACTCTCGCCGACCCGCGGTGCGAGCACGGCCGCCTCGACCGCGTCGAGTGAGCGGTGGTCGAGTTGCCCGGCCAGGTTGTTGCTGCGGGCCATCTCGATCGGCAAATCGGGAAGGGCGGCTCGCGCCCACTGCGGCACCGCGGTGTTCGCCGCGAGCGCCTCGCAGATCACCAGGCCGAATCGGTCGACCAAACGGCGAAGCGGCGCCGTGACGTGGGCATAGGGAGCGCCGACCGCCGACTGCATGGTGTTCTCGGGCGGCTGGCCGTCGAACGGCGTGTACCCGGCGCCGCGGAACAGCGATGACGCGGCGTGCAGGATCGCCAGGTGCTTCGGGTTGCTCCCGTCGAGGGTGGCCAGGTAGTCGCCATAGGGCTGGCCGTCCGGCCACGGATGCCCGAGGGCCCTGGTCTGGTGCCGGAACCGGTCGATCGACTCGGGGTCGGCATCCGGCATCGTGCGCAAGATGCCGACCTTGCCCCGGAGCATGATGGTCGCGGCTTCCATCCCGGTCAGCAGCGAGAGCTCGGCATTCCAGTTCTCGACCGGGAGCTGGGTGCGACGGCTCGCGACGTAGCGCCCGTCGACCTTGTCGATCAGCACCTCGGGGATGTTGAGGCTGGCGCCTCCGCGAGCCCGCTCGAGCACCAGGCGGGCGAGTCCGACCTCCTTCAGCAACTGGAGCGTCTGGTCTGCGGTGCCGGCGTCGAGCTGCGACTGGACGCCCTCGTAGTCCAGCCGTCGGCGGCTGCGCACCCGCCCGCGTGCGACGGTCGAACTGGTGACGTTGGCGTTGGCGTCGAGCGCGAATTCCCACACGAAGGCGCCGCGCAGCTGGCCCTCGAGCAGCGAAGCCGCCCCCTCGCTCAGCACCGTGGGATGCAGCGGGATGCGGCCGTCCGCCGCATAGAGCGTCTGGCCGCGCCGGTGGGCCTCGGCGTCGAGGGCGCCGCCCGGCGTCACGAACGCCGGGACGTCGGCGATCGCGTACCAGAAGCGGTAGCCGGCCCCCTCGCGGACGAGCTGGAGGGCCTGGTCGAGATCGTTCGAGCCCGCCGGGTCGATCGTGACGAACTCGATGTCGCTGCGATCGGGCAGCGCCGCCAGGAAGTCGGGAGCGCCCGCGGCCTTCGCGGCGGCGTCCGCCTCGGCCTGCGCGGCGGGCGGGAAGTCGCGCTCGATCTTCAGCTGCGCAGGCAGGGCGGCCAGGATGCGCGCGAGTTCGTCGTTCGCGGCATCCGGCCCGATGATGCGGGCGCTGGGGCGCAATGACGTCGTGGACACCGGATGAGCCTACGACCGCTGCCGGTCTGCGCCGCTCAGGCGGGCGTGTCCCCGCAATCCTCATTTCACTTCGCGCCGAATTGAGCGCGAAGTGAAATGAGGATTCAGGACAGGGGCAGCAGGTAGCCGTCGACGGGGTCGCCGGCCACGAGTCCGTCGCGCAGCAGCCCGGCGAGCGCCCGCGCGAGTTGCTCGGTGTCGGGCCAGAGCGCCGTCAGCGCCTCGTCGGGCACCGGCAGGTCGGAGCCGCGCAACTCGCGGAGGATCAGCCCCCGCACCTGGCGGTCCGAGCCTTCGTACCGCTTCTGCCGCGGTGCTCGTTCGCCCTCGTAGTCGGGATAGCCGGCCGCGCGCCAGGCGCAGAGCGCCGCGATCGGGCACCCGGCGCAGCGCGGAGCCCGTGCCGTGCACACCGTCTGTCCCAGCTCCATGACGCCGGCGTTCGCGAGCCGGGCGCGGTCGGCATTCAGCGGCAGAACGGCATCCATCGCCTCGAGGTCGCGCCGAGTCCGCGGCACGCCGGGTTCGGCCTGCCCGTCCAGCGCCCTCGCGAGCACCCGTCGCACATTGGTGTCGACCACCGGCGTCCGCACCCCGTAGGCGAAAGCGGCGACCGCGCGGGCGGTGTACGGACCGACGCCCGGCAGCGCGAGCAGCTCGTCGACGTCCGACGGCACCCGGTTGCCGTGCCGCTCGGCAATGGCGGTGGCCGCCGCGTGCAGGTTCAGAGCCCGACGCGGATAGCCGAGGCGGTCCCAGGCACGCACCGCCTCGCCGGGCGGCACGGCCGCGAGAGCGGCGGGGGAGGGCCAGCGGTCCAACCACTCGGCGAGCCGCGGGATCACCCGCGCGATCGGGGTCTGCTGCAGCATGAACTCGCTCATCAGGATGCCCCAGGCCGGGTACTCCGGATGCCGCCACGGCAGCTCGCGATGACCCGCCGCGTACCAGTCGGCCACCCGTTCCCCGACCCGGATCGCTGGGCTCGCCGTCACGTCTCAACAGTAGGCTGGCGTCATGGCCAGGTGGGCACCGCAGCGCCGCGACACGATCCGAGCTCTCGCCGACGAGTTGCTGCAGAACTACTCGCACGGCCGCATCCTGGTCGGCATCGACGGCGCGGACGACGCGGGCAAGACCGTGTTCGCCGACGACCTCGCGACCGAGCTGCGGTCGCGCGGGCACGAGGCCTTCCGCGCGAGTATGGACGACTTCCATCGCCCGCGCGCCCTGCGGGATGCGCAGGGCCGCGACTTGGCCGACGGCTTCTACGAGGACTCGTTCGACTACTCCGCGTTCAGGCGGGTGCTGCTCGGTCCGTTCCGGCTGGCGGGTTCGACCGGATTCCAACTGCGATTCTTCGACCTGAAGCGCGACGTCCCGTTCGATGCCGATTGGACGACCGGCCCGGCCGACGCGTTCCTGATCGTCGACGGGCTGTTCCTGCTGCGGCCCGAACTGGCCGGCATCTGGAACTTCTCGGTCTGGCTCGACGCGCCAACGGACGGACTGGGCCAGGAGCGCTACCAGCGCGAGGTCTCGCCGCGCACCGCGGCATCCGCCATCATCGACAACACCGACTACGACCACCCGCGCCGGCTCTTCGCGGACAGCTGCTAGCTGGCCGCGAACCTCGGCACCGTGCGGACAGCTGCTAGCTGGCCGCGAACCTCGGCACCGTGCGGACAGCTGCTAGCTCCGGCTACAGCCGCACCCGGTCGACGACCTCAGCGGGCGTCAGGTACGCGCCGGACTGCTCGACCTCGTGCACCAGGTTCACGATCTGCTCGTTGACCGGCGCGGCCACACCGCCCCGCTTCGCGGCGGCGACCACCGCGCCGTTGAGGAAGTCGATCTCGGTGAGCTGACCGCGTCGGATGCTCTGCAGCGTCGATCCGGGATTCGGCACCCCGCCCATGCGCGACCCGAGCGTCCGCGGGAACCAGGCGCCGAACGCGAGGGGAGCCGATCCGATCGCCCCGAGGATGCGCCCGCTCACTCCCTGCACCCTGCCGAACCGGACCCCGAGCCGGCGCGCCACGCGGACGGTCTCGCGCATGCTCGCCGTCATCACCTTGCGCAGTCCCGGATTCGCGATCACCTCTTGCACGCTCAGCCCGGTGATCGCGGGCAGGGCGTTCACGTGATTGATGAGCAGCTTCGTCCACTGCGCGCCGACGATGTCGTCGGTGACCTCGACCGGGATCGCCTGCTCGAGCACGGTCACGATCCGGTCGAGCACCTGGGGCGTCGCGTTCGGTCCGGCGCCGACGATCAGCGGCAGCGCGGCGGTCACCGTCACGCGGCCCGGCTCCAGGTACGACGCGGCGAAGAGGGCGAGGCCCCCGAGCAACGGGGACTCCGGCAGCACCGAGTGGGCGACCTCGAGGCCACCGAGCCCGTTCTGCGCGACCAGCAGCGGGACCGTTCCGAGCACCTCGCGGTTGGCGCGCAGGGCGGCTGCGGCATCCTGCGCCTTGGTCGCCAGGATGGCGAAGTCGGGCTCGGGTGCGCCGATCCAGGCGAGGGTCTCGTGCGCCTCCACGCGCGCGACGTGCTCGCCCCAGCCGCCGTCGAGCCGGAGTCCGTGCTCCTTGATGGCGGCGAGGTTCTCGCCGCGCGCCGTCACTTCGACGTCGTGCCCGGCACGATCGAGGAGGGCGGCCAGGGTTCCCCCGACCGCCCCCGCTCCGATCACCGCGATGCGCATGCATCGAGCCTATTTCGGCGCGGACGAAACCCCGACTAGACCCCCACGGGCTCCGATTCGGCGGCGAGCTGCTCATCGGTCTCCGCGGCGCGCTCGACGGGCTTCGCCGTGCGCGGCAGCTTGCCCCCCGGCAGGAACAGGCCGACGACCGCCGTGGCGAGCACGACGACGGCGCCGACGAACACCGCGGGGATCGCAGCATCCACGTAGCCGGTCGGGGTGAGCTGGCCCCCCGCGCCGGTGAACACCGCGGTCAGCACCGCGATGCCGAGGGCGACGCCGATCTCGCGCACGGTCGAGTTGGTGCCGCTCGCCTTGGCGCTGTCCTCGGGACGCATGTTGGCCAGCACGGCGGTCGACGAGGGCGCGAATACCAGGCCCATGCCGATCCCGGCCGAGATGAACGCGGGCAGCATGGTGGTGTACGGCACGGTCGCCGACATGCTGATCGCCAGCCAGAACAGCCCGGCCGACTGGAACAGCAGTCCCGCGACGATCAGGGTGCGTGTGCCGATCCGTCCGGCGAAGATGCCGGCCAGCGGCGCGACGACCATGGGCGCCATGGTCCACGGAGTGGTGAGCACGGCCGCCTCGAGCGCGGTGTGGCCCTGCACGATCTGCAGGAACTGGATCAGGATGAAGACCGCACCGAACATCCCGAAGCTGAAGCCGAACCCGACCAGGTTGGCGATCGAGAAGCTGCGGTCGCGGAACAGGCGCAGCGGCAGCAGGGGCGCATCGTGCCGCAGCTCCCAGACGATGAACGCGGCCAGCAGCACGGCGCCGGCGATCAGCGAGCCGACGACCTCGGCGCTGTCCCAGCCTGCCGGGTTGCCGCGGACGATGCCGAAGACCAGGCCGAGTACGCCGAGCCCGGCGAGCAGGACGCCGACCACGTCGGCGCGGACCCGGGCGCCGAACGCATTGGGCAGCACGGCGAGGATGATCGGAATCGCGATCAGCCCGACCGGCACGTTGATCCAGAAGATGCCCTGCCAGTTCCAGCCGTTGATGACCGCTCCACCGATCAGCGGGCCGGCCGCGACGCCGAGACCGGCGATCCCGCCCCAGATCCCGATGGCGAGCGGTCGACGCTTCGGCTCGACCGAACCGGCCAGCAGCGACAGCGACAGCGGCATGATGCCCGCGCCGCCCAGGCCCTGCACCGCCCGCGCGATGATCAACTGCGTGGGATCGGTGGCGAAGGCCGCGGCCGCCGAGGCGAGGGTGAAGATCGCGATGCCCGCGACGAAGACCGTGCGGCGCCCGAACCGGTCGCCCAGCGCGACCGCGAACAGGATCAGGCTCGCGAACACCAGAGTGTAGGCGTTGACGAACCACTGGAGTTCTTCGACCGAGGCGTGCAACTGGGTGTGCAGCACCGGCAGTGCGGTGGTCATGACGAGGTTGTCGAGCGTGGCCATGAACATCGGGATGCCCGTGGCGAGCAGGGCCAGCGCGAACGGGATCCGGCGCGCGGCGGGGGCGGTGGCAGTCATATGAGGGCTCCCTAAGAAGTTATCGGATGATTACATGTGCAGATTAGTAATCAGTTGATACCATGTCAAGCGTGAGTATCCAGGTATCCGATAAGGCTCTCGGCGAGACGGCGACCCGCATGCGGGCCGGCGACCGGCGCGAGCTGATCCTCGAGGCGGCCACGGCCGTGTTCGGCGAGCGCGGGTACTTCGGCGCCACCACGGATGCGGTCGCCAGGGCGGCGGGCGTCAGTCAGCCGTATGTGGTCCGCATGTTCGGAACCAAGGAGGTCCTCTTCCTCGAGGTGCTCCAGCGCGCGCTCGACAAACTCCTCACGGCCTTCCGCGGCGCCCTGGCGGACGGCATCGCCGCCGGGGAGGTCGGCGAGGCGGTCGGCCACCGGATCGGCATGGCGTACGCCGACCTGCTGACCGACCGCGGGCTCCTGCTGAGCCTGATGCACGCGTTCATCCTGGGCTCGGACCCCGAGATCGGACGGGCCGCGCGCCGGGGATTCCTCGAGGTCTACAAGTTCCTGCGCTTCGAGGCCGGGTTCTCGCCCGCCGAGGCGGATATCTTCCTCGCGCACGGCATGATGATGAACACGATGGTCGGACTGCGCATGGCGGACGAGTACGCCAACGGCGACCCCTGCGCCATCGACCTGCTCGAGACGGCGATGCCGAGCAAGTTGGACGTGCTGCTCGACGCCTCCGCGAAGAGCAAGCCGGCGTGACCACCGGCATCCTGCTGGTCGACAAGCCCAGCGGCGTCACCAGCCACGACGTGGTGTCCCGTGCCCGTCGCGCGCTTGGCACCCGCAAGGTCGGGCACGCCGGCACCCTCGACCCGATGGCCACCGGGCTGCTGCTGCTCGGGGTCGACAGCTCGACGCGCCTCCTGACCTACCTGGTGGGCCTGGGCAAGCGGTACACGGCCACGATCCGGCTGGGGCAGAGTTCGACGACCGACGATGCCGAGGGCGAACTCTCCGCACCGGTGGATGCCACCGGCCTGACCCGCGCACAACTCGACAGCGGCATGGCCGCCCTGACCGGCGAGATCGCGCAGGTGCCGTCGACGTTCAGCGCCATCAAGGTGGATGGCAGGCGCTCGTACGACCGCGCCCGTTCCGGTGAGGAGGTCGCGCTCGCGCCGCGCACCGTCACCGTCTCGCGCTTCGAGCTGCTCGCCGAACGCCGCGACGCGCCGTTCCTCGACCTCGACGTGGTGGTCGAGTGCTCGTCGGGCACCTACATCCGCGCCCTGGCCCGCGATCTCGGCGCGGCGCTCGGAGTGGGTGGCCACCTGACGGCGCTGCGGCGCACTGATGTGGGTCCGTTCTCGGTCGCGGATGCCGTGCCGGCCGATGCGATCGCTCCAGAGGCGGTGCGCGACGCGGCGGGGGTCGCCGAGCAGCTGTTCCCCGCGGTCCGGCTGACGGACGAGCAGGTTGCGGAGCTCACGCAGGGCAAGAAGGTGCGGGTCGAGGCGGCGGATGCCGGCGTCGTGGCCGCGCTCGCGGCATCCGGTCGGCTGGTCGGCCTGGTCTCGGTCAGTGCCGGAGTCGCCCGTGTGCTGGTCAATTTCCCGACTGCGGAGGTGCTGGCATGATCGCAGGATTCACGATCGTGCAGGTGGTGGTGGCCTGCGCGGCCGGGCTGCTCTGCCTGGTGGTCGGCCTGGCGGGCCGTCGCCCGAACGATCTGACCCTGGGCTCCGTCGTGCTCGTCGAGCTGCTGCTGATCGCGCAACTGGTGATCGCGCTGATCGCGCCGGGGTTGGACAACCATCCGCTCGGCAGCGTGCCGCTGTTCTACGTGTACCTGATCAGCGGGCTGCTGATCCCGCCCCTCGCGGTGTTCTGGGCGCTGATCGAGCGCACCCGGTGGAGCACTGTCGTGCTCGGGGTCGCGGCCTTCGCGATCGCGGTCATGGTGGTCAGGATGGCTCAGATCTGGACCCAGCAGTCGGCCTGAGCCAGCGGATAGTCTGGACGACGATGTCCGTTTCGCAGAACACCGAGGCCTCCGGGGCTCCGGCGCCCGCGCGACGCGCCGGCGGTGGCGTCGGGCGCGTCCTGGTCGCCGTCTACGCCGTGCTGGCGATCGCCGCGACCGGTCGATCGGTGTTCCAGATCATCGACCGCTTCCACGAGGCGCCGGTGGCCTTCGTGCTATCGGCCGTCGCCGGGGTGATCTATGTCGTGGCGACCATCGCGCTCGGGGCCCGGCTGCGCCGGGTGGCGTTGGTCACGATCAGCATCGAGCTGATCGGCGTGCTGGTGGTCGGCACCCTCAGCCTGCTGGCGCCCGCGGTGCTCGGCCTGCACTCGCTCGATCCCTTCGGCCGGGACTCCACGGTGTGGAGCGCCTTCGGTGCCGGGTACCTGCTCGTTCCGCTGGTGCTGCCCGTGCTCGGCCTGCTGTACCTGCGCAGCCGCTCGTCGCGACGCGTGACGGGCTGACCGTGCAGTTCTTCGACGGGCTCGGCGAGGTGCCGGCCGGATTCGGGCCGTCTGCGGTCACCATCGGCAAGTTCGACGGCCTGCACATCGGCCACCGCAGCGTGCTCCGGCAACTGCGGGAGCTCGCGGATGGGCGCGGGCTGACCGCCACGGTGGTGACCTTCGACCGCAACCCGCTGCAGCTGCTCGCCCCCGAGAAGTGCCCGGATGCCCTGGTCGGCAACGCGAAGAAGCGCACCCTTCTCGCCGGCGCCGGGGTCGATGCGACGCTCATGCTCCGCTTCGACCGGGCGCTGGCCGACCAGACGGCCGAGAGCTTCATCGACACGGTCCTGGTCGGCGCGCTGCACGCCCAGGTCGTGCTCTGCGGCGCGGACTTCCGGTTCGGCGCCCGGGGTGCCGGCAACGTCGAGCTGCTGCGCCAGGCCGGGATCGCGAACGGATTCGACGTGGTGACCCTCGACGACGTGCAGGTCGATGCCGCCTCCGGATCGCGTCGCGCATCCGCGACCTGGGTGCGGGAGCTTCTCGCCGAGGGGCGGGTGCGCGAAGCCGCCGCGCTGCTCGGACGGCTGCCGAGCATCCAGTCCACGGTCGTCCACGGCGAGCAGCGCGGGCGCGAGCTCGGCTACCCGACCGCGAACCTCGATCCTGCCATCGAGGGGTACCTGCCGGCCGATGGCGTCTACGCCACCTGGGCCATCGTCGATGGGGTGAGCTACGGCGCCGCGACCTCGATCGGGAACAATCCGACCTTCGAGGGCATCCCGCAGCACCAGGTGGAGACCCACCTCTTCGATCAGAAGCTCGATCTCTACGACCGGCCGATCGAGCTGCAATTCGTGGACTACTTGCGGCCGATGAGCAAGTTCGCGTCGGTCGACGCGTTGATCGAGCAGCTTCGCGCGGACGACGCGGAGATCCGGCGGATCCTGGCGACCGAGCCCGCGCCGGCCTGAGCCGAGCTGCCCGGCGCCCGAGTCAGGCGGCCGGCACCAGTTCCGCGCGGTGGATGAGCGCCGCAGCGCCGACCAGGGGCCCGTCGCTCGAGAGCGCGGACGGCACGACGCGCACATCCCGGATGTAGTCGAACTCGGTCCGCTGCGCGATCGGCTCGGCGATGAAGCGGAACAGATCGGGTGTGACGTGTGAGAACCCGCCGCCGATCGCGACCAGTTCGAGGTCGAGCAGGGCGGTGGCCGAGGCGATGGCGCGGCCGATGGCCGTGCCCGAACGCCGCACCGCGCGCACCGCGACCTCGTCGCCCGCCGCATAGGCCGCGCCGAGGTCCTCCCCGGTGCGTCCGGTGAACCCCTGAGTCCGCGCCCACGCCACGGTGTGCGGACCGGACGCGACCGCTTCGAGGCAGCCGTGACCGCCGCACGGGCACGGGTCGTCGAACCCGGCGACCTCGATGTGGCCGATATGGCCGGCGTTGCCGCTCGGGCCCGCCACGGTCTGCCCGCCCAGGATGAGGCCGCCGCCGACGCCGGTCGAGACCACCATGCCCATCACGTTGTCGACCCCCTGCGCGGCTCCGATCCAGTGCTCGGCCAGCGTGATGCAGAGCCCGTCCATGCGCAGCGTGATCGGAACCCCGGGGGCGGTCTTCTGCACCAGCGCGTGCACCTGGTCGCGCAGGGGATAGCGCCGCCATGCCGCCAGATTCAAGGGCGACACGGCGCCGTCGCGCACGGCGATCGGTCCGGCGGCGCCGATCCCGACCCCGATCAACTCGGCGCCGGCGGGGAGCGACGCCAGCGCCTGAGCCACAACGCCGTCGACGGATGTCGCGAGCTCGGTCGACGACCGGGTCGGCCCGGTGGGCTGCCGGAAGCGGGTGCCGGGCAGGATCGCGCCGCGGGGATCCACCAGGGCGGCCTCCACCTTGGTGCCGCCCAGGTCGATGGCGAGTGCGAGCGCGGACGTCATAGCGGCCACAGTACCGAGCGCGGGGGTGAACCGTAGGCTGGAGCCGTGGAGGCAGCGATGCGGATCGAGCGGGTCATCGACCTGCCGCGCGCCATCGTCGCGGACGCCTTC
>Ga0068858_100000060_pt1 | contig 117151 bp, 86 predicted proteins | sample KBSSwiS12_FD_66589 | JGI IMG/M metagenome (GOLD analysis project Ga0068858, IMG submission 66589) | Switchgrass rhizosphere microbial communities from Kellogg Biological Station, Michigan, USA - KBS Switchgrass S1-2 | ecosystem: Host-associated > Plants > Roots > Rhizosphere > Soil ...
ACGCAGAAGGATCCGAAGGTCGACGATCCGTCGATGACCGAGATCCATCACATCGGCGTCATCGCCTCGGTGGTGCAGAACCTCAAACTCCCGAATCAGAACGTGAAGGTGATGGTCGAAGGCCTCACCCGTGCCGAGATCGTCGGCTGGGCCGAGAGCGAAGGCTACGTCACCGTCAGCGTGCGCGAGATCGACACCAAGTACCCGCTCACGCCCGAAGTCTCGCAGTACATGCAGAAGCTGGTGGAGATCTTCGAGCAGTACGCGAAGATGTCGCACCACCTGGCGTTCGAAGGGGTGATGTCGACGCTCAAGCTCGACGACCCCGACCGCTTCGCCGACACCCTCGCCTCGCACCTGTTGATCACCACGATCGAGAAGCAGCAGCTCCTGGAGACGCCGTCTCCGTACGAGCGCCTGCAGAAGCTTCAGGACTTCCTGGAGATCGAGATCGAGAAGATCAACATCGACAAGCGCATCAACTCCAAAGTCAAAAAGCAGATGGAGCGGGCGCAGAAGGAGTACTACCTCAACGAGAAGATCAAGGCGATCCACAACGAACTGGGTCGCAAGGACGATCGCTCGGACGAGATCGAGGAGCTCCGCCAGAAGATCGAAGAAGCGGGGATGCCGAAGGAGACGAAGGAAAAAGCTCTGCAGGAGCTGAAGCGTCTCGAGGCCATGCCGGGCGTCAGCGCCGAGGCCACCGTGTCGCGCAACTACATCGAATGGCTCGTCGCCGTCCCCTGGAAGAAGCAGTCGAAAGAGATCAAGGACATCGAGCTCGCCGAGCAGATCCTCAACGAGGACCACTATGGGCTGGAGAAGATCAAGGACCGCATCCTCGAGTTCCTCGCCGTGCGGCAGCTGGTGAAGCAGCCGAAGGGAACGATCCTCTGCTTCGTCGGACCTCCCGGCGTCGGCAAGACCTCGCTGGCGAAGTCGATCGCCCGCGCCACCGGACGCAAGTTCGTCCGCCTCTCGCTCGGCGGCGTGCGCGACGAAGCGGAGATCCGCGGCCATCGCCGCACGTACATCGGCGCGTTCCCCGGCCAGATCATCCAGCGGATGAAGAAGGCCGGCACCACCAATCCGGTCTTCCTCCTCGATGAAGTCGACAAGATGTCGATGGATTTCCGCGGCGATCCGAGCGCGGCCCTGCTCGAAGTGCTCGATCCGGAGCAGAACAACGCGTTCGTCGATCACTACCTCGACGTCGAGTACGACCTGTCGAAGGTGATGTTCATCGCCACCGCCAACGTCGTGCACACCATCCCGGCGCCGCTCAAGGACCGCATGGAGATCATCTCGCTCTCCGGCTACACGCACCTGGAGAAGCTGGCCATCGGCAAGCAGTTCCTGATTCCGAAGCAGAAGCAGGAGCAGGGTCTGGATGAGGCGAAGATCGACTTCCAGGATTCGGCGCTCGAAGAACTGATCGACTCCTACACGCGCGAGGCGGGCGTCCGCAGCCTGGAGCGCGAGGTCGGCTCGGTGCTGCGCAAGATCGCCCGGCAGGTGCTGGTCGCCGGTCCCGATTACTCGATCACCATCGACCGCGCCAAGACGCGCGAGCTCCTCGGCAAGGCGCGCTTCCGTTCGCAGCAGATCCACGATCGCAGCGAGATCGGCCTGGCCACCGGCCTGGCGTGGACGGAAGTGGGCGGTGAGATCCTGTCGACCGAAGTCGCGCTCTCCCGCGGCAAGGGGACGCTCACGCTGACCGGAAAGCTCGGCGACGTCATGCAGGAGTCGGCACGCGCCGCGCTGTCGTACGTCCGCTCGCGTGCGGAGCTCTTCGGACTCGATCCCGATTTCCACGCTTCGCTCGACATTCACATCCACGTGCCCGAGGGAGCGATCCCGAAGGACGGTCCGTCCGCCGGCATCACCATGGCCACCGCGCTGCTGTCGGCCGTTACGAAGATCCCGGTGCATCGCGACATGGCCATGACCGGCGAGATCACGCTGCGCGGCAAAGTGCTGCCGGTCGGCGGCGTGAAGGACAAGATCCTCGCCGCCGCACGCGCCGGCATCACGCGCGTGATCCTTCCCGCCGACAACGAACGCGACCTCGAAGAGATCCCGGCCGACGTCCGCGAGAAGATGGAGTTCAACCTCGTCGAGTCGATGGACGACGTCCTGCCGATCGCCCTCGATGGCACGATTGTTCCATTAACGGCCAAGGAAAAACTCCCGGAGCCGGAGAAAGCAATCGAACCGCCGATGACGCACTAGAGAAGTTGGCAGGTCGCAGTTGGCAGTTGGCAGGAGAACGTTTCTACTGCCAACGGCCAACTGCCAACGGTTGACTTCCCGAAGAATATCGGCACAATCACCTTCGTTAGCCTTTCACGAATCCTTCGAAGTAAGCACACCGCCTTCTGCACCTCCCCGACTAACAGAGCCCAGTGACGTCAGCCGTGGCGTTGCACGAAGAGCAAGAAAAAATCAGTTGGACATTCGGACAGTACGGTTTGATCGGGCGGTGTACCAGCCCGACGACGTTCCGCGCGACCAGCGGCCGCAGTTCGCCATGGTCGGGCGATCGAACGTCGGGAAATCGAGCTTGATCAACTCCGTCCTGAATCGGAAGGGGATCGCCCGAGTCAGTCAGACGCCGGGGAAGACTCAGGCCATCCACTTCTACCTGATCAACGAACAGTTTCACATCGTCGACCTGCCCGGTTACGGATACGCAAAAGTTCCGAAGTCGATGATGAAGTCGTGGGGTGAGCTTGTTCGCGGTTATCTCGAGGGAGCCGACGCGCTCCGTCTGATCTTTCTGCTGTTGGATGCCCGGCGCACGCCGAGCGCGCAGGACCTGCAGATGCACGCCTGGAGCAGAGAAGTCGACATCGACTTCAAGGTCGTGCTGACCAAGAGTGACAAATTGTCGAGCAACGAGCTTGCGAAGCAACGCTCGCTGATCGCCGGTGAACTGGAGGTCGACCCTTCCGATCTGATCGCCTTTTCGGCGGTGACGAAAAAGGGAGTCGACCAGGTGAGACGCGAGATCATCTCGCGCCTTTGAGCGAGGAAGACATGGAACAGGAACTCGATAACGAAACGACGGCGGTGGCGCCTCCTCCCGAAAAGCCGGAGAAGCCGAAACGCGCTCCGCGCAAGAAGGCGGCGGCCGCGGTTGCCGAGGAGCAGCCGGCCGTGGAGACCGCGGCCTCGCCCGCGGAAGAAGTCGCCGCCGAACCGGCGGTGCCACCCGTCGACGTCGAAAACGACGTCGATGAGCCGGCGCCGGTCGAGGCCAGGCCGACGAACGGCAACGGCAGCGGTCCCGCCGTGGCCGCGAAGCAGCCGCCGGCGCAGTCCGAGACGCTCGACATCCGGATGCTGAAAGAGATGAAGCTTCCCGATCTCTCGAAGCTGGCCAAGGAGCTCGGAGTCGAGAACGCCACCGGCATGCGCAAGCAGGACCTGATCTTCGCCATCCTGCAGGCGCAGACCGAGAAATCGGGCCTCATCTTTTCCGAGGGAGTGCTGGAATGCCTTCCGGACGGATTCGGCTTCCTCCGCGCCCCCGAGTACAACTACCTTCCCGGTCCCGACGACATCTACGTTTCGCCGTCGCAGATCCGCCGCTTCGACCTGCGCACCGGCGACACGGTCTCCGGCCAGGTGCGGCCGCCGAAGGAAGGGGAGCGTTACTTCGCGCTGATCAAGGTCGAGGCGGTCAACTTCGAGCACCCCGACTTCGCGCGCGAGAAGAACCTCTTCGACAACCTCACGCCGCTCTATCCGCAGCACCGCATCAGGCTCGAGGTGCCGACGAACATGTCGTCGCGCGTGCTCGACCTGATCGCCCCGGTGGGCAAGGGGCAGCGCGGCCTGATCGTCGCTCCGCCGCGCACCGGCAAGACGATGCTGCTGCAGGCCATCGCCAACGCCGTCACCACCAACCATCCCGAGGTCACGCTCATCGTGTTGCTGATCGACGAGCGGCCGGAAGAAGTCACCGACATGCAGCGCAGCGTGAAGGGCGAAGTCATCTCCTCGACGTTCGACGAGCCGGCATCGCGGCACGTGCAGGTCGCGGAGATGGTCATCGAGAAGGCCAAGCGTCTCGTCGAGCACAAGCGCGACGTCGTCATCCTTCTCGACTCCATCACCCGTCTCGCCCGCGCCTACAACACCGTCGTGCCGCCGTCGGGCAAGGTGCTGTCGGGCGGCGTCGACTCCAACGCCCTGCAGCGTCCGAAGCGCTTCTTCGGCTCCGCGCGTAACGTCGAAGAGGGAGGCTCGCTGACCATCATCGCCACGGCTCTCATCGACACCGGCTCGCGCATGGACGACGTGATCTTCGAAGAGTTCAAGGGCACGGGCAACATGGAAGTGCACCTCGACCGCAAGCTGTCGGACAAGCGCGTCTTCCCGGCCATCGACATCAACAAGTCGGGGACCCGCAAGGAAGAGCTGCTGCTCGAGAAGCCGGAGCTCAACCGCATCTGGGTCCTGCGCAAAGTCTTCTCCCCGCTGTCGACAGTGGAATCGATGGAGCTGCTCATCGACAAGCTCGACAAGACGAGGACGAACGCGGAGTTCCTGAACGCGATGTCATCCATGTGAAAACCGGTTGCTGGGTACCCAGTAACTCAGCAACCCAGCAACCGGTTTAATCTAGTGCCATGCTCGGCACCCTTCTCCTCGCCGCGGCCCTCTCCACGCCGCGGGTCTGCACGCCGCTCATCACCTGGAGCCGCTCTTACGGCCTGTTCGCCGCGCAGGACGATTACGCGCTGTATGTGCGCGACTGGGACGGCGCCTCCACCACGAGCGTCATCCGCATCCCGAAAGACGGCGGCGCGGCGCGGACGGTCGCGACGTCGAAATTCCTCAACATCTGGGCCGTCGATCTCGACGGGCCGCATGTCTATTTCGGCACGGCCAACCGCGAGATCTTCCGCCGCGATTTCACGAGCGACGAGCTCGATGTGGCCACGGGCGTCGAAGCCGCGGCCTACGCGGTCTCCTCGACGGAGATCAGGGCCATCGTGCCGCACGTCGCCTCATCCACATTCGCGAACGTCGTCGCCGTACACAACCCTGACGGCCGCTGCACCGGCGCATACTTCGCAATTGAATGAGCGCTCGCGGCGTTTTGTTACGCTGACGGACACAATGGCGAAACGCCGCTCCCGCATCAAAGACTTCCTGTGGCGCCACTCCGCCGGCCTCGCGACGACGGTCATGGTGCTCTTCGTCGCCTTCCTCGGCTTCGTCGGCTACACCTACGTCACGATCACGAAGAAGTTCGACTCCAGCCGCCGCTGGGACCTGCCGAGCCGCGTCTACTCCGACGCCACGCCGCTCGTCCCCGGCATGACCTACCCCCGCTCGCTGCTCGAGCCCAAGCTCAATCACGTCGGCTATCACGAGGTGAAGGAGCGCGTCGCCAACCCGGGCGAGTATCGCTACCTCGGCGGCAACCTCGAGATCTACCTGCAGAACTTCGACTATCCCGACATCGAGTTCCACGCCATGGCCGTGGCCATCGAGTTCGAAGGCTCGACCGTGCGCGCCGTGCGCAGGCTCGATGACGGCGTCACGCTGCGCGGCATCCGCATCGAGCCCGAGCTGATCACGTCGATCTACGACAACGAGATGGAAGACCGCCTGCCGGTGAAGCTCGACGCCGTCCCACCGGTCGTGCGCAACGCGATCATCTCGACCGAAGACCGGAACTTCTATGAGCACGAAGGGATCTCGCTCCGCGGCACGCTCGGCGCGCTGAAGACCGACCTCCAGCAGCATGCGTTCACCCACGGCGGATCGACGCTGACGCAGCAGCTGGTCAAGAACCTCTACCTCAATCCGGAGCGCACCTGGCGCCGCAAGGGCCAGGAGGCGCTGATGGCCATCCTGCTCGAGCTTCGCTATCAGAAGCCGGAGATCCTCGAGGCCTACCTCAACGAGATCTACCTCGGACAGAACGGCGCGGTGCAGATCATCGGCGTCGAGCAGGCCTCGCAGGTCTACTTCGGCAAGCACGTGACGTATCTGACGCTGCCGGAGGCGGCGACGCTGGCCGGCATCATCCGTTCGCCGAACGTCCTCTCGCCGCTCAGTCACCCCGACCGCGCGAAGGGCCGCCGCGACACGGTCCTCGGACTGATGCGCGATCAGGGGATGATCAACCCGGAGCAACACGACGCGGCGGTCGCGTCGCCGCTGACCGTCACACGATTCCCCCGGACGTCGCGCAGCGCGCCGTTCTTCGTCGATCTCGTGCTCAAGCAGCTCCGCGAGACCTATCCGGAGACGCAGCTCAAGACCGAGGGGCTGCGCATCTTCACCACGCTCGACACCGTGATGCAGCGCTCCGCGGAGCAGGCGCTCGACAGCGGCATCGCGTCGCTCAACAAGCACTACGCGAACATCCGCAAGTCGCCCGTTCCGCTCGAAGGGGTGATCGTCACCATCCAGCCCGGCACCGGCTACGTGAAGGCGCTGGTCGGCGGACGCAATTACTCGAAGACGCAGTTCAACCGCGCGATCCAGGCGAAACGCCAGCCGGGATCGCTGTTCAAACCATTCGTCTACGTCGCGGCGATGGATCCGGCGCGCGGGCACAACGCGCTGACCGCGGCCACCGTGCTCGACGATTCGCCGATCTCCGTCCGCAGCGGCACCGCGGTCTGGCAGCCGCAGAATTACGACCTCCGCTTCCACGGCCACGTGACCGTGCGCGAGGCGCTGGCGCATTCGTACAACATCCCGGCGGTGCGCGCGGCGATCGACGCCGGCGTGCCGAACGTGGTGAAGGAAGCGTCGGCCATCGGCATCCAGAGCCGGCTCGAGCCGTATCCGTCGATCGCCCTCGGGGCGTTCGAAGTCACGCCGCTGGAGATCGCCTACGCCTACTCCGCGTTCGCGAACCTCGGCGTGAAGGCGGAGCCGATCTCGATCCTCGCCGTCGCCACGCGCGACGGCAAGCTGCTCGAGAGCCGCGAAGTGAAGATGCGCCGCGTGGCGCCGTCCGACGTCTGCTATGTGATGAACGACATCCTGAAGGATGTCTTCACCTACGGCACGGCGACCAAGGCGCGGGGACTCGGATTCGAGCGGGCGTTCGCGGGAAAGACCGGCACGACGAGCAACTATCGCGATGCCTGGTTCATCGGCTACTCGCCGCGCATCCTGTCGCTGGTCTGGGTTGGATTCGACGACGGCCACAGCGTGCGCCTCGCCGGCGGCGACGCCTGCGTCCCGATCTGGACGGCACACATGAACCGCATCGTCGGCACGGTCCCGGACGTCGACTGGCGTCGCCCGGACGACGTGATCGAGCGGCAGGTCGATCCCGAGTCGGGGATGCTGGCCACGCCGTACTGCCCGACGACGCGCGGCGAGATCTTCGCCGCCGGCACCGAGCCGACATCGGTCTGCCCGCTGCACGCCGGCAGCGGCGAGGGGCTGCCGTTCGTCGATAACGAAGAGCCGCCGTACCCGCGCGCCGAGGGGGCGCCGCCGATCGAAGAAGGACCGCGGGCGCAGCCGACACCCTCGGAGGTGGAGCGAAAGCGCAGGGAGAACAGTGTGCGCCGCCTGCTGCGCCGCATTTTCGGAGATTAATAGGTTGGGGTCGCATCTGGAAAATCAACTTAACGCCACGCGTTAAGTTGATTTTCCAGATGCGACCCCAACCCTCGCGTTTCGCATAAACTCAGATACCCAATGACCGATACCGCCCTCGACCTTCATCCGAGCGAGCCGAACGTTTTCGGCCGGATGAAGAATCGTGTCAACGCGGCGCTCTTCTACATCGGCGAGCTCACCGACCTCGGGGTGCAGACGATCCAGCAGGCCTGGAGTGGGACGCCGGAAGGGACGCTGCTGATCGCGCAGTTCGATCAGCTCGGCGTTCGCTCGCTCTCCATCGTCGCCATCACCTCGCTCTTCATCGGCATGGTGCTCGCGCTGCAGACCGCCTACTCGCTCGCCGAGTTCGGCGGCTCGCTCTTCATCGGCAAGGTCGTGTCGCTCTCCCTCGTGCGCGAGCTCGCGCCGGTGCTGATGTCGCTGATGGTCGGCGGCCGCGTCGGCGCCGGCATCACCGCGGAGATCGGCACGATGAAAGTCACCGAGCAGATCGACGCCCTGCGCGCATTGGCCACGAACCCCGTGCGCAAGCTGGTCGTTCCGCGCGTTATGGCCACGACGCTCATGCTCCCGCTGCTCACCGTCCTGGCCTGCTTCATCGGCATCCTCGGCGGATTGCTCATCGCCGTCGGCTCTCTGCACCTCAACGCGAACTTCTACATCCGCAGCGTGATCGAAACGGTGAAGTTCAACGATCTCGCTTCGGGCATCGGCAAGACCTTCTTCTTCGGCTTCGCCATCGGCCTGATCGCCTGCTACAACGGTCTGCGGACCAGCGGCGGCGCCGACGGCGTCGGCCGCGCCACCACGGCCACGGTCGTGACGGCGTCGATCACGATTCTGATCATGGATTTCTTTCTCACGAAGCTTTTCCTTCTCGCATTCTGATGACCGACACCACTCTTCCCGACCGGCGCGCGGAGCAGCGCGGCACTCCCGACCGTCGAACGCATCGGCGCGAGCCGTTCGTCGAGTTCCGCGACCTGCACAAGGCGTATGGCACGAAGCAGGTCCTGCGCGGCGCCGACCTCACCGTTTATCGCGGCGAGGTGCTGGTGATCCTCGGCGGATCGGGAAGCGGTAAATCGGTCACGCTGCGGCACATGCTCGGTCTCGAGGCGCCCGACTCCGGACGCGTGCTGGTGGAGGAAGAGGACATCACCGATTTCCCCGAGGAAGACCTGTACCGCGTGCGCAAGAAGTTCGGGATGCTGTTTCAGAGCGGCGCGCTGTTCGACTCCATGACCGTGTTCGAGAACGTCGCCTTTCCGCTGCGCGAGCACACGGAGATGGGGGAGGAAGAGATCGCCCGCGCCGTGCGCGAGCGGCTCGAGCTCGTCAATCTCCCCGGCGCCGAGCACCTGATGCCGGTCGATCTCTCCGGCGGCATGCGCAAGCGCGTAGGACTGGCGCGCTCGATCGTCCTCGATCCGAAGATGATCCTCTACGACGAACCGACCACCGGACTCGATCCCATCACCGCGCAGAAAATCAACGAGCTGATCATCGACCTGCAGTCGAAGCTGAACGTGACCTCGGTCGTCGTTACGCACGACATCCAGTCGGCGTTCTCCGTCGGCGACCGCATCGCATTTCTCAACAAAGGCGTGTTCGAATGGGTGGGGACGATGGATGATGCCCGCGACTCCGCCCATCCGATGCTGCGCGAATTCTTCAAAGCCAGCGCGGTCTCGGCCGCGCAGCCCAGTAAATGAAGTGCTGAGTGCTTAGTGCTTGGTCCTGAAGGAACCTCGGACCCAGCACTCAGCACTCAGCACTCAGGACCGAAAATTATGGCACCTGCACAAAAAGACAAATCGATCCGCGTCGGACTCCTGGTGACCGTCGCGCTCGTCGTGTTGATGATCTTTCTCTTCTTCATCGGATCGGAGCAGAAGATCTTCGCCCGGAAAAACGAGTACGAGGTGCGCTTCGACACGGTGGCCGGGCTGGCCGAGGGGAATCCGGTGCGGATCTCCGGCGTGACCGTCGGCGTGGTCAAGGACATCCAGCTCCCCCGCGACCCGAAGGCGAAGGACGTGCAGATCTCGCTGATGGTCGACCGCAAGTACGCGGAGCGCATCCGCGGCGACTCGCGCGCCCGGCTCAAGAAGCTCGGCCTCCTCGCCGGCGACAACTACATCGACATCACCCCCGGCAGCCCGCGCTTCGACGCCCTGGAGCCGGGATCGGTCATTCCGGCGCAACGGCAGACGAACGTCGATCAGCTCATCTCGTCCGGCGAGGACCTCGTCGACAACTTCGTACAGATCTCCTATTCGCTGAAGAACGTCCTGGCCCGCATCGACCGCGGCGAAGGCGTGCTCGGCGAATTGACCACCGCTCCCGAAACGAAGCAGCGGATGACCGACACCGTCCTGACGACGCTGAACAAGACGAACGCGCTCCTCTCGCACATCGAGAGCGGGAAGGGTGTGGTCGGCAAGCTGGTGTACGACGACCAGTACGCCGAGCAGCTGACGGCGTCGCTGTCGTCGAGCGCGCAGTCGCTGGCGGCGATCACCGGCCGCGTTCAGCACGATCTCGACGCCGGCAACGGCGCGCTGCCGGCGCTGCTCAGCGATCCGGAAGGGAAGAAGAAGGTCTACGACCTGGTGGAAAACCTCCGCACGACCTCCCAGAACCTCGCCCTGTTCAGCGCGTCGCTCAAGGAAGGGCAGGGCCTCGTGCCGCGCCTGCTGAACGACAAGGCGTACGGCGATCAGGCGCTGACCGACTTCCAGCAGCTCATCGCCCAGCTCGATGAGGCGGTGAAGAAGATCAACACCGGGCAGGGGACGGCCGGCAAGATCATCAACGATCCGACCGTGTACGAATCGATCAACGACATCCTCATCGGCATCAACGAATCGAAGATGCTCCGCTGGCTGATCCGCAACCGGCAGGAGAAGGGGATCGAGAAGCGCTACGACAACGAGCAGAAGGTCGTGCCGGCGCCGCCCGTAGCCACGCCACCCGTGAATGTGCCGGTGACCCCGAACGCGAGTGACGGTACGGACAGCGGAAAACCGTGAAACAGTTGACAGTTGGCAGATGACAGTTGGCTGGAGCTACGGCTAACTGCCAACCGTCAACGGCCAACATCGTCGATCTGCTACGATGCGCGCCGATTTTTGTCTGAGCCACACCCCGGAGGCCACACGTGCAAATTGCAGTCATCGGGACGGGCTACGTCGGCCTCGTCACCGGCGCCGGACTCGCCGACTTCGGCAATGACGTCACCTGCGTCGACATCGATGTCTCGAAGATCGACGCGTTGAAGCAGGGCAAGATCCCCATCTACGAGCCGGGTCTCGACACGCTCGTCAGCAAAAACGTTCAGGAAGGGCGGCTCAACTTCACCACCGACCTCCCGAATTCCATCCGCGCCGCGCGCGCGATCTTCATCGCCGTCGGCACCCCTCCGCGCCCCGACGGCTCCGCCGATCTCCGCTACGTCGAGGACGTGGCGCGCGCCATCGCGCAGCACATGAACGGTCCGAAGCTGGTGATCACGAAGTCGACCGTGCCGATCGGCACCGGCCGCATGATCGAAGGGATCCTGGCCCAGGCGGGCAACGGCTACACCGCCTCCGTAGTCTCGAACCCGGAGTTCCTGCGCGAGGGCTCGGCCATCGAAGACTTCATGAAGCCCGACCGCGTCGTCGTCGGCGCCTCCGATCGCGAGTCGGTGGAGCTGATGAAGGAGATCTACGCGCCGCTGCACTCGCTGGAGATCCCGTTCGTCGTCACGAACGTCGAGTCGTCCGAGCTGATCAAGTACGCCTCCAACGGTTTCCTGGCCACGAAGATCTCGTTCATCAACGAGATCGCGGTGCTCTGCGAAAAGATCGGCGGGGACGTGCACGACGTGGCCATCGGCATGGGTCTCGACTCGCGCATCGGTCCGAAGTTCCTCCAGGCCGGTCCCGGCTTCGGCGGTTCCTGCTTTCCGAAGGACACGCTGGCTGTCGCCGACATCGCGCGCCAGTACGACTACAACTTCCAGATCATCGAAGCCGTGCTTCGCGTGAATCACGACATCAAGGAGCGGATGGTGGACAAGGTCGCCGAAGCCCTCGGCGACGCGAACGGCAAGACGGTCGGTCTCCTCGGTCTCGCCTTCAAGCCCGAGACCGACGACATGCGTGACTCGCCGACCATCCCGCTCATCGCCGGCCTCCAGAAGCGCGGCGCCGCGATCCGGGCCTACGATCCGCAGGCGATGGACAACGCCCGCACGATGTTCGAGAACGTGACCTTCTGCCGCGACGCGTACGACGCGGCCAAGGACGCCGACGTGCTGGTGATCGCCACCGAATGGAACGAGTTCCGCGCGCTGAACCTCGCGCGCATCAAGTCGCTCGTGCGCCAGCCGCTCATCGTCGACCTCCGCAACGTGTACGATCCGCAGCGCATGAAGACCGAAGGGTTCCGCTATTTCTCGGTGGGGCGAAAGATCTAGATGGGTCGCGCCCTGATCACCGGAGGCGCCGGATTTCTCGGCTCGCATCTCTGCGAGCTGTTCCTCGCGCGCGGTCATGAAGTCATCTGCATGGACAACTTCATCACCGGCAGTCCGCGCAACGTCGAGCATCTCTTCGGCCGCGACGGCTTCAGCTTCGTCAAGTACGACGTCACGAATTACATCCACGTCGACGGAGCGCTCGACTACGTGCTGCACTTCGCCTCGCCGGCGAGCCCGATCGATTACCTGGAGAAGCCGATCCAGACGCTGAAGGTCGGCTCCCTCGGCACGCACAAGACGCTCGGGCTGGCGAAGGACAGGGGCGCGCGGTACCTGATCGCGTCGACGTCGGAGGTCTATGGCGATCCGCTCGTGCACCCGCAGAAAGAGGACTACTGGGGGAACGTGAATCCGGTCGGTCCGCGCGGCGTGTACGACGAGGCCAAGCGCTTCGCCGAGGCCATGACCATGGCCTATCACCGCTTCCATGGCGTGGAGACGCGCATCGTCCGCATCTTCAACACCTACGGCGAGCGGATGCGCGTCAACGACGGCCGCGTCGTGCCGGCGTTCATCTCCCAGGCGCTGCGCAACGAGCCGGTGACCGTCTTCGGCGACGGCTCGCAGACGCGCTCGTTCTGCTACGTTTCCGATCTCGTCGAAGGGATCTATCGCCTGCTGATGTCGGACGAGGCGATGCCGACGAACATCGGCAATCCGAGCGAGATGACCGTCCTGCAGTTCGCGGAGCAGATCAAGCGCCTCGTCGGCTCGACCGCCCCGATCGACTTCCGGCCTCTTCCGGAAGACGATCCGAAGATCCGCCGTCCGGACATTACAAAGGCGAAACAATTGCTCGGATGGGAGCCGGTTGTGCCTCTGGAAGAGGGTTTGACGCGGACGATCGATTACTTCCGCACCGTCGTTTTGTGACAATGGTGGGATGAAGATCGCGGTCGCCGCCGTCGCGATGTTCATGGCGACGGCAGGCTTCGGATCGAACGCCCATCCGGCGAATGCCCGCGCGGCCGCCGCCTGCTCGTCGTTGTTCTTCGACGACGGCGATTTCGCCGAGGCGAAGTTCTTCGCCACGCTGGCGCAGGAAGAGGACTTCCTGCCCGAAGTGCACCTCGCGAACGCGCGCGTCGCGATGCGCGAGGGACGTTGGGCGTACGTGTTGTTGTTCCGCAGCGAGATCACCCGCGATCCTTCTTCGGGCGTCCTTCTGCTGCGCGGTGCCGCGGACCTCGCCGAGGGTGGGCACCTTACCTATGCCGCAGCCGCCGTTTCCGCGGCGGTGGAGGCCGATCCAACGTTGGAGCGCCTCGCGACGAGCTGGCTTCTTTTCGTGAAGCGATCGTTCCCCGCCGGGTCGATCGCGCCGCCCCTCCCGCCGCCCACCCGGCCCGCCGACGCCGATCAGCGCGAAGCGCAATGCCGCGCGCTCGCTCCGCCGCTGTTTCCGGAGCCGTTCGACGCGCGGCGTGAGGGTCGCGAGGCCGAAGAGCGCATCGGGCATCCCGGTGAGAAGTCGATCATCGATACGCCGCCACCGTGCGTCGACCACTCCAGTTACGAGATCGTGGTCGGCAGCGACGGTCGCGTCGAATCGGTGACCATGGGCCGCGCGTCCTTCAAACCGGGCAGTGAGAACGATCCCGCCGCGATCGCCGCGGAGCAGCAGTCCATGGTGCCGATGCTGATGAGGCAGACATACAAGCCGGGGAAGATCCGCGGTGTGCCGATCCGCTCGATCACCCGCGCGGCCGTGCAGCGCAATTGCAGCTAGGTCGCCATGACCACCGCGAAAACGATCGCCGCCGGCGCCGTCGTATTTCTCGCGGCGGCGGCAGGTCTCGCGGCATCGCATCCGCGCAACGCCCGCGCCGCGGCGGAGTGCGTGAAGCTCTTTCGCGATGACGGCAAGCCCGAAGAGGCGAGGTTCTTCGCCGACCTGGCGGGGCAGGAAGGATTCGCGTAGGCGCAGGAGCTGCTCGTTCCGCCGCCGGCGAGCGCCGCGGAGCTGCGCGTGAAACTGACTCCGCGAAATGCGTGGGACCTGATGCCGCAGGTGCGGGCCGCGGGCGAGGCGTTCACGATCGAAGTCGCGCGGCGCGCGCTCGACATGCATTGGCCGAAGATCGCCGCCGGTTACGCCTCGCTGGTGCTCGGCTTCGGACCGAAGCCGGAGCTCGCGCCGTTCTTTCTCGCCTGCGCCCGCGCGTTCACGCCGCGCGAGCCGATTCTGGCGCAGGAAAGTCTGAGGCTGGCGATCATGGCCGACCCGTCGCTGGCGCGGACATACAGACTGCCGCCGGTGAGGTCGCTCTTCGGCGGATGCGGCGTCATCACCTCGCCGTTCGCCGAAGGTCCCTTCAACTCCGACGAGCGTCTCTTCCCCGGCGCAATCGTTCCGCCCCGTCCGCGCCCCGCGCGCGCTTCGCCGCGCGAGGCTCGCTGTCTCGCCCTGCCGCCGGCGCTGTTCCCCGAGCCGTTCGAGGCGGCGCGCGATCAGGCGGTGCTGATCGGCGGCCCCGACATCGCGACGATCGAACAGCTGCCGGCGTCGCCCTGCATCGAGCAATCGACCTGGGACCTCGTCATCGATCGCGACGGCCATGTCGAGCGGATGAAAGTTCGCCTGGCCGCATTCTCCGGCGCCGGCAATCACGATCCGGTCGCCATCGACACCGAGCAGAAGCGCATCGAACCGCTGGTGATGCAGCAGATGTTCCGTCCGCCGACGGTGCGCGGCGTTCCGGTGCGCTCGGAGAGTTGGGGCGGCGCGCTACGCGACTGCGCGCGACGCCAGGTTACTCAGCACCCAGCACTAAGCACCCAGCACTCAGCACAGGGGATCAGCGAATGATCGTCTCTTCCCGCCGCGGCCCCGTCGAGATGATCGACGCTTTCGCGCCGGTCTCATCCTCGATGAACTTCACGTAATCCTTCGCCTGCTGCGGCAGCTCTTCGTACGACGTGATGCCGACGGTCGAGCTCTTCCAGCCTTTGAACGTCCGGTACTTCGGCTGGTAGTCGGCGACGGCGAAGGAGGGGAAGGTGTTCCACGATGTTCCACGCACCTGGTAGGCGACGCAGACCGGGATCTCGTCGAAGTCGTCGAGGACGTCGAGCTTCGTCACGGCGATCTCGTCGACGCCGTTGAGCATGGCGCAGGTGCGCAGGACGGGGAGGTCGAGCCAGCCGGTGCGGCGGGGGCGGCCGGTGACGGTGCCGAACTCGTTGCCCCGCTTACGGAGGTGCTCGCCGCGCTCGTTCTCCAGCTCCGTCGGGAAGGTGCCGGAGCCGACGCGCGTGGTGTAGGCCTTCACCACGCCGATGACCTTGTGGATGTGCTTCGGCGCGACGCCGAGGCCGGTGCAGATTCCGCCGACGACGGTGTTCGACGACGTGACGAACGGGTAGGTGCCGTGGTCGATGTCGAGCATCGTCCCCTGCGCCCCTTCGAACATCACCCGCTTGCCGGCGCGGATCTGCTCGTTGATGAAGAGCGTGCCGCTGGTGATGCGGTCGGCGAGCTGCCTGCCGAAATCGAGGTACATCTCGAGCAGCTGCGCGACGTCGAATGCTTCTCTGCGATAGACGGCGGCGAGCTCGATCTTCTGCTTCAGCACCTCGGCGTCGAGCAGGTCGGCGATGCGGATGCCGTAGCGGCCGACCTTCGACTCGTACGCCGGTCCGATACCGCGTCCGGTCGTGCCGATCTTCGCCACGCCGGCCGCCTCTTCACGCGCCAGGTCGAGCGCCTTGTGATACGGCAGGATCACGTGCGCGGAGTCGCTGATCTTCAGGTTCGAATCGATGGTCACGCCGAGCGCGCGCAGCTTCTCGATCTCTTCCAGCAGCGCGGCCGGATCGATGACCATGCCATTGCCGAGGAGGCAGAGCTTGTTCGCGTGGAGGATGCCCGAGGGGATGAGGCGGAGGGCGAAGTGCTTGTCGCCGAACTTCACCGTGTGGCCGGCGTTGTGACCGCCCTGGTAGCGGGCCACCACTTCGAATGATTCGCAGAGGAGATCGACGATCTTCCCCTTGCCTTCGTCTCCCCACTGCGTGCCGATGACGGCGACGTTCTGGTCCATAACCGCGGCGGAAGATAGCACAGCGAGAGTTGACAGGTCGCAGGTGGCAGTTGGCAGAAGAATGGGGTCTCCTGCCAACTGCCAACGGTCAACCGCCACCTACTTCATCGTCACCGGCATGTACGACAGGTCCGGCCGGTACCACGAGTCCTTGTGCTCGATCCGGCGCGTGATGGCCATCGCCCGTCCCTGCAGCGCGCGGAGCGCATCGCCGAGGGCCGCATTGGTCCGTTCATCGGTCGCGGCGAAATCGGCGGGGCTCTTGGCCGGGATCACCGCCACGAGCAGCGGCAGGTCGTGTCCGCTCATCGCCATGTAGATCGTGAAGCCGTCGGGGATTTTCTTCTCCTTGAAGAGCGCGACGTAGTCCTTCGCGATCTGCTCCGCCTGCTGTTCGGTGCCCGGCTTGAGGTAGTAGTAATCGACGCGCGCGAACGGCGCTTCCTCCATCTTCAGGCGCGGATTCTCCGGCATGTACGACAGGTCGTCGCGCCGCGCGGCGACCGCGTCGTCGTACGAGACCATGGCGGCGCTGCCGCGCTTCATGATGTCGCCCCACTTGTCCTTGCCCACGGTGTCGCCCGCGGTCATCCAATCCTTCCAGACGCTGTCGATCTGCGCCCAGTTGGTGATCGGAGTCAGGTAGAGGTAGTGGAAGTCGGTCGTCATGAACGTATTCACCATGAACGACGGCGACGTCATCTTCTTGTCCGCGAAGGCCTTGATGAGGTCCTTCGTGGAGCCCTCGTACTGCGTCATCATCGAGGGGTTGATGGTTTCTTCGTGAACGAGAAAAAGCTGCGGCTTCGGGGGATCTGCGGCGTAGGCGGAAAGAGAGAAGAGGACACCGAGGGCTGCCAGGCTGAGGCGTTTCATCGCGTGCTCCTTTCGTGGGTACTGTATGTGAAGTAGACCGGGGTATAGTTGGTCGAGTCGAGGGAACTACGATGGAGACACCCGATCCGGTTTCAATTCCGCAGCAGCCGGCCCATGTCGCCGACCCGGTGGAGCTTCCGGCCGATGAATTCGTCGACGGCGTCCGCAGGCTGTCCGAGGGGCTGATCACCAAGCAGCGGATGTACGATTTCCTCGTCTCGTACACGCTCCGTCGGGAAGACGTCGAGCGCTACAAGCACTGGCTCCCCGACCGCCACACCCGCAACAAGATCTTCCGCAACGACATGATCGAAGTGATGCTGATCTGCTGGCCGATCGGCGTCACCACGCCGCTCCACACCCACAACGGGCAGCTCGGCTGGATGTCGATGTTCGAAGGAAAGCTGCTGGTCGAGAACTACAAGAAGGTGCGATGTAACGCCCCCGAGAACGAGCAGGTGGTCGGCATCGATTGCCTGGCCGGCGCCACCGAGATCGAGATGCAGCACCTCGAGAACGAGCTCGCCATCCCCGGCGGGCCGCTGAACACCGTCGACAAGACCCAGACCATCCACCGCATCCGCAACCTCGCCGAGTGGAACGAACGCGCCGTCAGCATGCACGTCTACTCCCGCCCCATCGACTCCTGCGTGGTGTTCGACGTGGAAGGGCAGACGTGTTATCGGCGGGAGCTGAAGTACGACTACGAGTAGATAGCAGATAGCGGATAGCAGATAGCAAGGGGTTTGAACGTTCTGCTATCTGCTATCCGCTATCTGCTATCTTCCCCGCCATGTCGCTGATCGAAACCCTCTCCGCCGAGCTCGACGCCATGTCCGCGGCCGGGACTCTCAAAAAAGAGCTCTCCCTCAAATCGCCGCAGGGTCCCATCGTCGAGGTCGAAGGCATCGGCGAAGTGATCATGCTGACGTCGAACAATTACCTCGGGCTGGCCGATCACCCGGCCATCGTCGAGGCGGCGGAGAAGGCGGAGCGCGATTACGGCTACGGCCTGGCGTCGGTGCGCTTCATCTGCGGTACGCAGACGATCCATCGCAAGCTTGAGCGGCGCATCGCCGAGTTCTTCGGGACGGAAGAGACGATCCTCTACGGCTCGTGCTGGAACGCAAACGGAGGTTTGTTCCAGACCGTGACGCAGGAAGAGGACGCGATCGTCTCGGATGAGCTGAATCACGCCTCGATCATCGACGGCATCCGCCTGGCGAAGGCGCGCAAGGAGCGCTACAGGAATCGCGATATGGCCGATCTCCGCCGCGCGCTCGAGGCGACGCGCGACGCGCGCAACAAGCTGGTGATGACCGACGGCGTCTTCTCGATGGAAGGCTCGCTCGCGCCGTTGCCGGAGATGGTCGAGCTGACGCGCGAATTCGGCGCGTTCCTCGTCGTCGACGATTCGCACGGCACCGGCGTCCTCGGCAAGACCGGCCGCGGCACGCCGGAGGAGCTCGGCGTCTTCGGAAAGATCGACGCCTACACGTCGACCCTCGGCAAAGCCCTTGGCGGCTCGCACGGCGGCTTCACCACCGGACCAAAAGTGCTCGTCGACTACCTCCGCCAGAAGTCGCGGCCCTATCTGTTTTCGAACACCCTGCCGCCGGCGGTGGTGATGGGATCGCTCGCCGCGATCGACCTGCTGGAAAAGGACCCGGGCTTCATCACGCGGCTGCGCGAGAACACGACCTACTTCCGCCAGCAGCTGACGTCGAAAGGGATCACCGTGCGCGAGGGCATCCACCCGATCGTGCCGATCATCATCGGCGACACGGCGAAGGCGATCGGCATGTCGCGCGAGCTGCTGAAGCGCGGCGTCTACGTTTCAGGCTTCGGCTTCCCCGTCGTGCCGCAGGGACACGCGCGGCTGCGCTGCCAGATCAGCGCGGCGCATACGCGCGAGCATCTGGACAAGGCGATCAGCGCGATCGTCGACGTCGCCAACGGCTAAACCTCACGCTCGCATCCTCGTGAGCGCGAGCAATCCGAGAATCGCCGCGAGCGCGATCAGCGCCCACTCCGAGAGAGTCGGGATCTGCTGCGCCGAGGCGGTGGCGACCGGTACGGGCGCGGCCGATCCGCTGTTGTTCGCGCTGTTCGGATCGGACTCCGCGGCGACGGCGGTCGCGCTGTTGGTGATCGTGCCGCTTGTCGCAAGCACCTGAACCTGCAGCGCGACGGTGGCGCTCGCGCCCGAATTCAGCGTTCCCATGTTGCACGTCACGGTGGTCGTGCCGTTGCACGATCCCTGCGACGGGGTGGCCAGGACGTACTGCAGACCTGGCGGCAGCGTGTCGGTCACCACCACGTTCGTCGCCGGCGAGGGACCGGCGTTCGAGACCGTGATGCTGTACGTGATGACCTGGCCGGGCGTGACCGACGTCGCGCCGGTCGTCTTCGTGACGGAGAGATCGGCGCTCGCCGGCGCGAGCACCACGGCGCCCGCGGAGCCCGACGAGTTGCCGCCGTTCGGATCGGACGTCGCTGACGACACCGACGCGGAGTTCATCACGCTTCCCGATGTGGAGCCCGACGCCACGCGCACGCTCAGCGTGAACGTCGCGGTCGCGCCGTTCGCCAGCGTCGCGGCGTTGCAGGTGATCGTGCCGTTCGCGCCGGCGGCGGGCGTCGTGCAGCTGAAACCGGCCGGCGCGTTGATCGAGACGAAGAGGAGCGACGCCGGCAAAACATCGGTGACGACGACGTTCGCCGCCGGATCGGGTCCGGCATTCGAAAGCGTCAGCGTGTAAGTGATCGTCGATCCCGCCGGAGCGGTCGTGGAGGTCGTCGTCTTCGTCAGCGAGAGATCGGCCGACAGCGGCGCCACGACGTTCGTCGAGGCGGTCGCATTGTTGTCCGCCGGATCGGGATCGTAGGTGTCGCTGTCGCCCGCCACCTGGCTCACGATCGAGCCCGAGTTGGCCGTCACCGTGACGGCGAGCGTGAACGATCCGCTCTCCGCGCCGGCCATCGATGCCTTCGTGCAGTTGATCGCGCCGGTGCCGCCGACGGCCGGCGCGGTGCAGCTCCATCCCGCCGCGCTGATCAACGACAGGAACGTCGTGCCGGCCGGCACATTCTGCGTGAACGTCGCGTTCGTCGCCGTGTCGGGACCGCCGTTGGTGATCGATTGCGTGTAGGTGATCACGCCTCCCGGCGCGACCGGATCGGGCGAGTCGCTGTTCGTGACCGAGATATCGGCGTCAGGCGTCGTGTACTGCGTGTTCACGGTCGGCTGGTTGTTCGTCAGCAGCGGATCGTTCGTGCTCGCGCCGAGGCTGAACGTCTGCTGAATCGTGCCGTCGGGTCCGGAATTCACCGACGGATTCACCTGGGCCACGAGCGTGAACGGAATGCTCGCCGCGTTCGTCAGCGTGGCGATCGTGCAGGTGATCGTGCCGTTGCTGCCGGCCGCCGGCGTGGAGCAGGTGAAACCGGCGGGGCCGGTCAGCGACTGGAACAGCAGCGATGGCGCAAGGAGGATCGTCAACTGCGCGTTCGTGGCGTTGTCCGGCCCCGCATTCGTGATCGTGCCGCTGTACGTGATGTTGGCGCCGCCCGCCACCGGATCGGGCGCGTCCGTCACGTTGACTCCGAGGTCGGCGTTCGCGACGTCGTACACCGTCGTCTCCGTCTCGCTGCTGTTCGAGTTGTTCGGATCGGAAACGGCGCTCGACACGCTGAAGTTCGTCTGCACGGTCGTGTCGAAGTTGCCGATGACCGTCGAATCGGCGCGCACGACGAACGTGAACGTCGACGACGCGCCGTTGGCGAAGCTCGGATTCGTGCAGTTGAAGGTCGGCGTCGCATTGACTGCCGGCAGCGTGCAGTTCCATCCCGCCGGAACGACCGCCGACTGAAAGCGCAGCGAGCCGTTATTGAACGAGCTGAGGGTCGCGTTCGTCGCCGTGTCCGGCCCGTTGTTCGTCACCTGCACGGTGTAGGTGATGTTGTTGTCGGGATTCACCGGATCGGGCGAGTCGCTGACCGTGACGGCCATGTCGGCGTCGGGCGTCACGTAGGCGGTGTTCTCCGTCTCGCTGTTGTTGGCGGTGTTGGTGTCGTTGCCGGTTCCGTTGATGGAGAAGGCCGTCGACACGGTGCCGTCGTTGGTGCCGAGGATCGTGGAATCGGCTTTCACCACGAAGAGGAACTGGCTCGTCCCCGGTCCCCAGCTCGCGCGTGTGCAGTTGAAGGTCGGCGTCGAGCCGACCGCGGGGAGCGTGCAGTTCCAGCCCGAGGGAACGGTCGCCGACTGGAAACGCAGCGATCCGTTGTTGAAGCTGCTCAGGTTCACGCTGGTCGCCGTGTCGGGGCCGCCGTTCGCCGCGTCGACGGTGTAGGTGATGTTCTGATCCGGGGCAACCGGATCGGGCGAGTCGGCCACTGTCAGATTGAGGTCGATCTGCGGCGAGTCGTAGGTCGTCGTCGCGGACTTCATGTTGTTGCCGTTGTTCGGATCGGCCGTCGTCCCCGAAGGGAAGAAGTTCGCGGCGAAGTTGCCGTCCGGGAAATTGAGCAGCGATGCGTCGACCAGCACCGTCATGGTGAAGACCGCGGTTCCCACGGCGAACGACGGCGTCGTGCAGCTGACGTTCGAGCCGAACGGCGTGCAGGTGAAGCCGGCCGGTACGACGGTGTTCTGATACGTCACCGCCAACGGCAGGTTGACGTTGATGCCGCCGTTCACCGCCGGGTCGGGACCGTTGTTGCGGGCCGTGATCGTGTACGTGAGGACGTTGCCCGGAACCACGGGGTCGGGCGAGTCGACGACCGACACGACTTCCTGATCCGCGCTCTGAGCCAGAGCGGAGAGCGACACGCAGACGACGAACGAAGCAAACAGCACACGATGCACGAATCCCATATCCCTGGTCGCGCAATCGCGAGCTAAACTCCCTCACCAATATTCAGTGCTGAAAAATCAGTGCTGAGTGCTGAGTGCTGGGTCCTGGGACGCAGGACTCAGCACTAAGCACTGAGCACTTAGCACTTAGCACTTAGACCAATATGCCCGTTCCCGATCGTTTTCGCTCCGCATTCTCCTCCGCCACGCTCGCCGCCGTTCAGAATCAGGCCTCGAAGCTCAAGCTCCGCCAGCCGCTCTTCTTTCGCGGCGCGTACACGGCGTATGTCGTCGAGAACGAGCGCCGCAGCTTCTCGCCGGTCGTCGTGCTCGAGCCGTCGCGCGTGACATCGGCGCGCTGCACCTGCGCGCCGGCGCTGAAGCCGAATGACCTCTGCCGCCACATCGCGATCCTCGTGGCGCAGACGGCGGGCGAGTCGGAGCGCTTCGAGGCGAGCATGTGGCGCGCCGTCGGATTCGCGGCGTTCAACGTAGGACAAGCTCTCAGCTTGTCCCTCGAGGCCGGCGACCCGCGCGAACAACTCCTCCGCAAGTACGTCCTCACCGATCAGGAGCAGGCGCTGTTGCAGCGCGGCTCCGGCAGCACGCGGCTGCAGTGGGAGGCGTCGGCGTGGTATCGCTGGGCGAAGTCGATGTTCCTCCTCGACCCGAACGGCGACGGAGCGAAACTCGAGCTGCGCGACAATCAGTTTTTTCTCGACGATGTCGCGCTGCCGAATGCCGCCGTCGAACACGTGGTGCCGATCGCGACGCGATTCGCCTTCGAGACCGGCACCGCCGACGCGTCGATCCGCATCGACCTCACGCCGGAGCACGCGCTCGCGTTCACGCCGGTGGTCCTCGATCGCGGCGCCGTCCATGTCCGCGCGGAGTTGCCGCGATACGGACGCTATGTCCTGATCGGCCGCCGATTCGTCGCCGTCAATCCGGCGCCGGCGATGTTCACGGAGGACGACCGGCCGCTCTTCGGCCAGCGCTCCTTCATCGCCGAAGCGGATGCCTTCAACTTCATCGAGCGCCACCGCGATGAGCTTTCGAAGATGCCGCCGGAGCTTGCGCCGGAGTGCGTCCGCAACGCGCAACCCGTGCGGCTGGAGGGGGAAGTGATCTTCGATTTCGCGCCGCCGCATCGCGAGATGCTCGACGTCGCGATCCGATTCGAGCACAACATCACCGCCCCGGAGATCGCCAAAGCGCGCAGGGACGGCGTGAAGGCGCTGATCCGCGGCAACGTCTGGATCGACGTCGCCGATCCGCAGTTCGCCTGCCTCGATGCGGGTGACGGCCGGCTGTTCACGAAGCTCGAGCTGCTCCGCGTCCGCGCCTCGCTGCGCGGCAAGGCTGTCTTCAAGGGCGATCCGTCATGCCAGTCGCTCTTCGGCATCTTCGACGAGATGCAGACCTCGAGCGACGCGCCGCATCCCGGCCTCGATCTCTACGGCTATCAGGAGACCGGCTATCACTGGCTCTGGCTTCTGCAGCAGAACGGCTTCGGCGGACTGCTCTGCGACGACATGGGCCTCGGCAAGACGCACCAGGCGATGGCGCTGATCCGCGCGGTCATCACCATTGATCCCAACACCAACGTACTCGTCGTCTGCCCGACTTCGGTGCTCGATCACTGGCGCGAGAAGCTCGCGCGCTACGTCCCGGGCGCGAAGATCGAGCTGACGTCGTACGGCATCGTCCGCACCCGGCTCGAGCAGTTCCGCGGCAAACGCTACGACCTCCTCGTGCTCGACGAAATGCAGACCATCAAGAATGCCGACACGACCACGCACCAGGCGTTGCGCTCGCTCGACCGGCGCGTCGCCATCGGCCTCACCGGCACGCCGATCGAGAACCACGAGCGCGAGCTGAAGACGCTGCTCGATTTCGTCGTCCCCGGCTACCTGCCGCATGACGCCGAGGACAATCGCAAACTGCTGCAGCGCCTCGTGCGGCCGTTCGTGTTGCGGCGGACGAAGCAGCAGGTCCTGACCGAGCTGCCGCCGAAGATCGTCGACAAGCGCTACTGCGAACTGACGGGCGAGCAGCGCGCGATCTATCGCCGCGTCATGGAGTCGCGGGCGAAGCCGCTGCGCATGCAGATGCGCGCCGGCGCGACGATCTCGTACGTGCACGTCTTCGCCGCGCTCAACTTCCTCAAGCAGATCTGCAATCACCCGGCGTCGGCCGGCGGCGGATTTGCGGAGAACGCGACGTCGGGCAAGTGGGAGCTCTTCATCGAGCTCCTCGACGAGTGCATGGCGAGCGGCTTGAAGGTCGTCGTCTTCAGCCAGTACGTGAAGATGCTGGAGCTGATCGAGCAGAACCTCGCGTCGCGCGAGATCGGCTTCGCGTCGATCAAAGGCACCACGCGCCTGCGCGGCGCCGAGATCGCGCGTTTCCGCGACGACGACTCCTGCCGCGTCTTCACCGCCTCCCTCCGCGCCGGCGGCCTCGGCATCGACCTCACCAGCGCCTCGGTCGTCATCCACTACGACCGCTGGTGGAACCAGGCCCGCGAAGACCAGGCCACCGACCGCGTTCACCGCCTCGGCCAGAACAAAGGCGTGCAGGTGATCAAGCTCATCACGCGCGGCACGGTCGAGGAGAAGATCGACGAGCTGATCGCGCGCAAGGCGCGGCTGGCGACCGAGTTGATCCGCGAAGACGATCCGGCGCTGGTCAAGCAGTTTTCGGTGGAGGAGCTGGAAGAGCTTCTCTCCGAATGATCGGCATCAGCTCGATCAGCACCGCATAGACCAGCAGCGGCGTGACGTGGCTGACCAGCCGCTCCCACGACCAGAACACGTGCCACTGCAGGTCGTGCGGCGTGGCCAGGTACGCGCCGAAGTAGCACGCCAGCTGGACGACCGCCGCCGTGAGCAGGAATCGCTGCGCGCGGATGGCGATCACCACGCCGACGAGGATCCCGGTCCACATCAACGGCTTGCCGATCGGCGCGCCGCGGAACGCTTCGATCAGACCTGCCGGATGCGCGATGTGTTGCGCGACGCGCGCGATGACGCTGCCGCTGGTGAGATCGCCGTGAACGCCATGGATCCTGCAGAGCACCATCCACGGCAGCGCGAGCACGACGGCGGGCCAGAGCCGGACGACGTCCTTCGCGCGGCGCGCGACGACGAGCGCGATCGCCGCGGCGAGGATGAATGTCAGGCCCTCGTTCTTCGTCATCGCACCGAGCCCGAGGAAGATCGCGCCGGGCGTGAGGTTTCCGCGGCGAATGAGGAGCAACGCGACAAACGCGAACACCGCCAGCCAACCGTCCGCGAGGCCGGGACGCGGGGACGCGAGCAGCGGGCACATGATCACGGCGATGATCGCGGCGCGGATGTCGTCCACCTCATCGCGCGCGATCCGGAACGTGAAGAGCGTGGCGGCGAGCGCGATGGCCGGATAGAAGAGTCCGATCCAGCGGTCGTCCCAGCCGCCGCGCACGAATGCGAACGCGTCGAACGCCAGCGGCATGAGTGGCGGATAGTCGGGATGGATGTTGCGGTACCAGGCGTGCTGGAGGAACGGCCAGTCGATGCCGCCGTGCAGATAGAAGAGCTTCGCTTTCAATCCCCAGTTCGTGAGGAAGTCGAACTCCCACATCGGGGCGATGGTGGCGAACAGCGTGTAGCCGGCGAGCTCGATCGCGGCGATGGCCAGGATCGCATACGCGCGCTTCATCGCGTTCTCCGCAGAATCACGCCGTCGCGACCGCGCCAGATCAGCGTGAATCCGGGCACGGCCGGCTCGATGTGCCACGCCGCGATGTACTCCGCGCGCTGCAGTTCATCCGGCCGCGTCAGCGCCAGCATCTCGCGCCCGGCGAGCGGATACCAGGCGCGCGTGAAGACGTATTCGTATCCGCGGTCCCAATCGGTCCAGGGTGCGGCGATCGCGACGCGTGAGCCGGGCGGGATGCGCTGCCCGACCTCCAGGAAAAACGTTCGTAGTCCCGGCGCTTTCCGGTACGGCAGTTCGATGAGCGACGCGCGCATCTTCGCGCGGTCGATGAAAAACATCCGGATGTAGAACGGCTCGAACGTGCCGGCGGCGATCGCCGCCACCGCCAGCGTCGCGACGACGCGCAGAAGAAGCTGCCGGTTCACGACACGCATACTAAACTCTCCCGTCCGGCGGCTCGGAATGACACTGGCATGTTTGCGTTGACATACTCATGGTGAGGACAGTCTCCAGCGGTCAATCCGCCATTCATCTCCGCGAGGGAATCGAGGCCTACCTCCGCTTCGCCAAAGGGCGGCTCTGGCGCGACGCGTCGCAGAACGAGCGCCTCGCCGCGCTCGCCACCGCCGTCCGCCGCCCCGCGCTCGACGCCATGCGCGAGACCGAGCGCCGCTACACCGAGCAGGACGCGAAACGCGTCTACTACCTCTCGATGGAGTTCCTGATGGGCCGCGCCCTCGGGAACAACCTCACGAACCTCGGCATCTACGACGAAGCCAAATCGGTGATCACCGAGCTCGGTGCCGATCTCGAAGAGCTCGCCGCGCTCGAGCCGGACGCCGCGCTCGGCAACGGCGGCCTCGGGCGCCTCGCCGCCTGCTTCCTCGACTCGATGGCCACGCTCGACCTCCCCGGATTCGGCTACGGCATCAACTACGAGTTCGGACTCTTCCGCCAGACGTTCATCAACGGCCAGCAGGTCGAGCAGCCCGACCAGTGGCTGGAGCAGCCGTCGCCGTGGCTCATCGAACGCCATGACGAAGCGGTCATCGTTCCGGTCTACGGCCACATCGCGCACATGCACGATCGCAGCGGCGCGTACGTCCCCTCGTGGGCCGATTACCGCGTGATCGTCGGCGTGCCGCACGACATGCCGGTGGTCGGATTCGGCGGCCAGACCGTCAACGTGCTGCGGCTTTACTCGGCGCGCGCGTCGCACGACTTCGACATCGGCATCTTCAACTCCGGCGACTACATCCGCGCGGTGCAGCAGAAGATCAACACCGAGGCCATCTCCAAGATCCTCTATCCCTCGGACGCCGTGCAGTCGGGACGCGAGCTGCGGCTGCTGCAGGAGTACTTCCTCGTCGCCTGTTCGGTGCGCGACATCATCCGCCGTTACCTCGAGCGCCATGAATCGCTCGATCAGTTCGCGGCGAAGAACGCCATCCAGATGAACGACACCCATCCCGCGCTCACCGTGGCGGAGCTGATGCGGACGTTCGTCGACGAGCATCGCATCCCGTGGGAGCAGGCGTGGCCGATGACCGTCGACGCGCTCGGCTACACGAACCACACGCTGCTCCCCGAGGCGCTGGAGCGCTATCCGTTCGACCTGATGCAGACCGTGCTGCCGCGGCACACGCAGATCATTCAGGAGATCAATCGCCGCCTCATCGCGGAGGTCGAGCGTAAGTTCCCGACCGAGCCGCTCATGGCGCAGAAGGTGTCGATCGTCGAGAACGGCGAGGTGCGAATGGCGAACCTGGCGATGGCCGGATCGCACTCCGTCAACGGCGTGGCCGAGCTGCACTCGCAGCTGGTCAAGGCGACGCTGGCGCCGGAGTTCCACAAGCTCTATCCCGATCGCTTCAACAACAAGACGAACGGCGTGACGCCGCGGCGCTGGCTGCTGCACGCGAACCGTTCGCTGGCGTCGCTCATCACGAAGCAGATCGGCGACGGCTGGATCCGCAATCTCGACGACCTGCGGCAGCTCGAGCTCTTCGTCGACGACACGGCGCTGCTCGACAAGCTGGAGACGGTCAAGCGGCGCAACAAGGTCGCGCTGGCGCGGCTGACGAAAGAGCTCACCGGCATCCCGATCGATCCGCTGTCGATGTTCGACGTGCAGGTCAAGCGGATCCACGAGTACAAGCGGCAGCTGCTCAACGCGCTGCAGATCATCGATCGCTACTGGCGCATCGTGGAGGACGGCGAGCAGCCGCTCGTGCCGCGCACGTTCCTCTTCGCCGGTAAGGCGGCCCCTGGCTACTTCATCGCCAAGCTGATCATCAAGCTGATTCACGCCGTCGGCGAGGTGGTGAACGCCGATCCGCGGACGCGCGACTGGATGCGCGTCGTCTATCTTCCCGACTATCGCGTCACGCTCGCCGAGGCCATCATCCCGGCCGCGGAGCTGAGCGAGCAGATCTCCACCGCGGGGAAGGAAGCGTCGGGCACCGGCAACATGAAGCTCGCGCTCAACGGCGCGCTGACCATCGGCACGCTCGACGGCGCGAACATCGAGATCCGCGACGAGGTGGGTGAGGAGAACATCTTCATCTTCGGTTTGCGCGCCGACGAAGTGGCGTCACTGATGACCGGCGGCTACGCCCCCGAGCTCTACCTCGGGCAGCACGGCTGGATGCGGCGCATCATCGATTCGATCGCCTCCGGCCACTTCTCGCGCGGCGACAAGGACCTCTTCCGCCCGCTCATCGCCAAGATCCTCGGCTCGCGCGACGAGTACGTGCATCTCGCCGACCTGCCGTCGTACGTCGACACGCAGAGGCGCGTCGACGAGGCCTATCGCGACCGCCACGCCTGGCAGCGCAAGTCGCTGCTCAACATCGCGCGGATGGGAAAGTTCTCGTCCGACCGGACCATCAGCGAGTACGCGCGCGACATCTGGCACATCAAGCCGGCGGTGATCGGGAACTTCGCGCACGCGGCGTTGCTCGAAGAATAGTTGCCGGTTACCGGTTACCGGTTACCAGTTACCAGGTACCAACCGGCAACCGGCAACCGGTAACCTCACGTCAGCCCGTTGACCATCGCCTCAAACACCCGCCGCACCGAATCATCATCGAACGGTGCGTCCTTGCCGACGCGGCGCGCGATCAGGCGATCGCGGATCATCCCCTCGGCCGCTCCCAGCATCGCCGACGCGAGGACGACGTCGTTCACGTCGGAGCGGAACGAGCCGTCGCTCTGCCCGCGCTGGATCAGCTTGCAGACGAGATCGACGAACTGCATGAAGCCCTTCGACAGCGCGACCTCGTTGCCGCGCACCCGCCGTCCCTCGAACATGAAGATCGACGCCACTTCCGGGTCCTGGGCGAACGCGCCGATCATCAGCGCAAAGACGCCGAGGATCGCTTCGCGTCCATGCTCCGACGCGGCGATGGTGTGATTGATGACCTCGTTGAGGCCGTTCCAGCTCTCGTTGAAGATTGCATCGAGCAGACCGCTCTTCCCGCTGAAGTAACGGACGAGCTGGGATTCCGAGGTTCCGGCTTCGCGCGCGATCGTGGCGGTCGAGGTCTGCTCGTACCCGAACCGGCTGAACAGGTTCTTCCCCGCCATCAGCAGGCGCATGCGGGAGGTTTGGGTGTCGTCAGTGATCATGTTGGCAGTTAGTCGTTGGCCGTTGGCAGCCCGGCCGTTCTACCGCCAACAGCCAACTATCAACAGCCAACTTCTCCGGTAGTAGTTCTACCAGCATTCCAACTCTTTTTCAATGAGGCACTTCCGGACGCTGGCATCGGCTGTGCTGTACCGGCCGCTACATGGTAGTACGACTACCACCAGAGAGAGTCGCAGTCCACAGGAGATAGATTCATGCGCCGTATCGCCTTCATCCTCGCCCTCCTCCTGGCCGCCAACATCTATGCCATCGACGTCCGCCAGCCGCAGGCGCTCGATGCAAAGACGCTCGCCCTTCCCGCGCTCTCGCCGAACTACGACGCGGCGAAAGCGCAGCTCTACCTCGCGAACCCGATCTGGGTTGCGTTCAACCAGTCGCACGGCGGCAACTGGTCGGCGCAGTACGACACGCTGACCGGGCATCCGCGCCGCGTCCTCGGCGGTGCCATTCCGTGGGGCAATGACGTCGAGCGCGCGGCGCGCGACTTCATCGCCGCGAACAACGCGGTCCTCGGCGTGTCGAATGACAGGCTCCGGTTCGTCCCCGAGGCGGCGACGTTGTCGCGCGACGGGCGGGTGCGGTTTGCGGCGTTCGACTACGTCATCAACGGCGTGCCGGTCGAGAACGCGCGGCTCGTCTTCGCCGTCAACAACGGCAACATGATCTATTGGCACTCGTCGAACATCGCCGACGTGCCGGCCGTGACGACACCCGTCGTCTCCGCCTCGCAGGCGCTGGCCAAACTGCTCGCGTACGCGGGCGTCGCAAGCTCCGGCGTCGCCGTCGTCGAGCAGCCGTCGCTCAAGCTTCTGCCGCGCAATCGCCTGGCCGGCCAGCTGCTGACCTATCAGCTCGTGTACGAAGCGATCTTCCGCGTCGACGGAGCGAACGCGACGTGGGCGGCGTACATCGACGCGCTCACCGGCAGCGTCATCGCCTTCGCCGATAACAACGATTACGCCAGCTGTCCCACCCGCACCACCACCACCGGCCGCGTGATCGGCGGCATCCGTCCGGCTCAGTCGACCGACGCCGAAGTGGTCCGCTCGTTCCCGTTCGCGGCCGTCGAAACATCCGACGGCACGATCACCACGACGAGCGACGGCACGTACAACTTCAGCGGCGCTTCGTCATCGACGCGCTTGAACGGCCGCTTCTTCGACACGAACTGCGTCGACTGCCTCAAGTCGGAGGCCGATCCGCAGTCGGGCTTCCAGCCGCTCGCCGCGTCGACCAACGGCATCCTCAACCTCGGCACCGGCGGCCGCGACGTCGTCCACGGCGCGGGACAGCCGACCGACTCGTACGGCAACGGCATCTCCACGCCAGCCGATCGCACCGCGTTCTTCCACACCAACGTCGCGCGGCAGATCGCGCTCAAGTGGCTGCAGCTGCCGTGGCTTCTCAACGCCACCATCCCGGTGAAGGTCAACATCAACGACGTCTGCAACGCGTTCTGGGACGGCTCGTCGCTCAACTTCTTCAAGAGCGGCATCCTCGCGCGCAGCACCGGAGACCTCGTCTGCGCGAACACCGGCGAGATCCGCGACGTCATGCAGCACGAATGGGGTCACGGCCTCGACTCGAACGACGGCCGCCCGCCCGGACTGGCCCTCGGTCTCGGCGACCTCGCCACCGGCGAAGCGGTCGGCGATCACATCGCGCTCTTCGTCGATCACGACTCCTGCATCGGGCAGTCGTTCTTCAATCGCCTCAGCGGACCGTTCGTCACCGATCCCGACACGAACGCCATCAGCACCTGCAACGGCGTGCGCAACCTCGACGAGCTCCGCTCCACGCACGGCACGATCACCACCACGAACGTCACGCAAGTCTGCGGCGGTCCGCCGATCTCCACCGCGTCGCCCACCGTCATCGTCTACATCGGACCGATGCTCAACGAAGGACACTGCGAAGGCGAGATCTGGGGCCAGACCGACTGGCACCTGCTGAACGATCTCCGCACCGGTCGCAAGTACGGCACCGTCACGCTCGACGCGAACAAGCAATACCCGACGAGTCCCGGCGATCTGCTGCCGAACGGCGCGAACGGTTCGCCGAATCCGGCGTACGACAAGGACGCCGCGTGGGACATCCTCGAGCGCCTCTACTTCGACTCGCGGCCGATGGTCGCGTCGTACGCGTCGTCGCGCAATCAGGCCATCGGACCGTCGGCTTACGACGCGTACCTCGTGGTCGACGACGAAGGAGACGGCCTCTCCAACGGCACGCCGCACGCCGCCTACATCAACGACGCGTACTCGCATCACGGCATCGAGGAGTGGGGACTGCCGGGCGGTGTTCCGCAAGGCACCGACTCCGCGAACTGCGCCGCGCCGGCCACGCCGCCGTACACGCTGACGCAGGGCATCGACGGCGAGAGCGGCACGCCCGCGGTGACGGTCAGCTTCACGCCGGTCGCCGGCGCGACGGCCTACTCGATCGTCCGCAACGAGCGCCGCAACGACGTCTTCCTCGAGATCGCGCGCGTCTCCGGCGTCAACACGGTGGTCGACGCCGGCGTCGACAACGGCGTGACCTACAACTACCGCGTCGTCGCCCTCGGCGGGAACTGCTACGCGGCGTCGAACGCCGGCGTGAAATCGATTCACGTCGCGCAACCGAGCCTGGCGCTCGGCTCGATCGTGATCACCGACTCGAACGGCAACGGCAGCGTCGATCCGGGCGAGACGGCGGAGCTCTACTTCGGCCTGTACAACAACGGCCTCGCGGGCCTGACCAACGTCACCGCGTCCCTGGTCGCCACCGGCGGCGGCGTGACCGTCACGCCGGGCTCGCTGTCGTACGGCGTCATCCTGGACGGCGACCTCGTCCCGCCGTCGGGCTCATTCGAGATCACCGTCGCCGCCGACGGCGCGCTCTGCGGCCGCAACGCGCCGCTCATCCTGAACGTCAGCAGCGACCAGGGATGCTTCGCCCTTCCGGTGTCGCTCGTCATCGGCAGCAACTGTTCCGTCTACAACACCGCCTACGCACGGCCGGTGACGATGGCCATCACGTCCGACACGCAGTCGGCGTCGTGCGGCGACGGCGACGGCGTTCCCGACCCGGGCGAGACGATCCGGCTCTCGATCAACGTCGACAACATCGGCACCGTCGCCGCCTCCGGCGTCACGGTGAAACTGATCTCCGACAAGTCGTACCTGACGATCGCCAACGATCTCGTCTCCCTCGGCACGCTCGCCGCGAGCGGCGCGGAGACGAAGACGGCGACGTTCGACGTCGTTGTGGCGCGCAGCGCGCCGTTCGCCGACACGGCCACGTTCACTGCGGTCGTGACGAGCACCGGCAGCAGCGTTCCGGCGATCCGCACGCTGCAGACGGTCGTCAACCGCGACAAGGTGACGCGCACGACCAGCTTCGACTTCGACTCCGGCGCCCAGGGCTGGACGTCGTCCGATTCGGCAGGCTGGCAGCTCGCGCTCGCGCCGACGACGGGTGACGCCACGCAACTCTGGCACGAGCAGTACGCCGCCGACCGTTGCGACACGCTCGCCTCGCCGGCATTCGAGGCTTCGGCGTCGTCGTCGATGTCGTTCGATCTCGCGTACGTCAGCGAGAACAGCGACGCGCCGTACGACGGCGTCGACGTGCAGGTCTCGTCCGACGCAGGCGCGACGTGGCAGACCGTCGACGTGTCGCAGGGCTACGCCGCGATCTCCGCCGGCACCGGCTGCATGACCGCGGGCCAGGGATTCTTCTCCGGCGTCAGCCCCGTGATGAAACGCTACGACGTCAACCTCGCGGCGTTCGCCGGTCAGGTGATCCAGGTCCGCTTCCGCTTCTCCTCCGACGAGCTCGTCGACGCCACCGCTGCCGGCGCATGGATCGACAACATCACGACGAACAATGTGATCGTCTCGGTACCGAGCGTTCCCTGTCCGTGACGCGGAGTGCGGCGGCTTGGAGACCGTCTCAAAGAGGGGAGCGGACGTCTCGTCCGCTCATGTTGGCGCAACGGAAAAGCCGGCGAACACCGCCGGCCGTGCGGACGAGACGTCCGCACCCCTCGCCTTTCGGCGGCTCGCCGCCGCGGTCCCACGAGCCCGACGGCAGCGAGCTGCCGCACTCCTGGCGCTAGAATAGGCAGCTCGATCCAAAATCGGGGAAGCCTGAATGGCGCGTTTTCGCGATCTCTCAATTCGCAGCAAATTGATGACCGGCTTCATGCTGACCAGCCTGGTCGCATTGCTGATCACGATGGCGGCGCTTGCGCTGTACGACCGCGAAACCTTCAAACAAAAAATGCAGGCCGACCTCACCGCCCTCGCCGGTGTGGTCGGCGAGAACTCCGTCTCGCCGCTCGTCTTCAACGATCGCGAGACGGCGCGCTCGGTGCTCGCCGCGTTGCGCGCGCAGCCGCACGTCCTCGGCGGGTTCCTCTTCGACAACGACGGCCATCTCTTCGCGTCGTACACCACGCCGAACGGACCGAAAGCGCCCGACACCGTCCCCCGCGACGGCGCGAAGGTCGACCTCACCGGCATCTCCGTCGTCAAACCGGTCTTCTTCAACGGCGTGCGCACCGGCACGCTCTGGCTGCGCTCCGATCTGAGCGAGCTCGCCGCGCGGCGCTCGCAGTACTTCTCCATCGCCGGACTGGTGATCGCCGGCGCGGCCATCGTCGCGTTGATCCTCGCCGCGTTGTTCCAGCGCGCCATCTCCGGCCCCATCCTCCGCCTGATCGAGACCGAGAAGCGCGTGTCGCGGGACAAGGACTACTCGCTGCACGTCGACAAAGACGCCGACGACGAAGTCGGCAAGCTGATCGACGGCTTCAACGAGATGCTCACCGAGATCCGCCTGCGCGACGCGGAGATCCAGCGCAAGCACGACCAGGAGATGGCGCTGGCGCGGACGATCCAGACCTCGGTGCTGCCGAAGACGTTCGAGCTCGCCGGCTTCGATATCTCGGCCATCATGATGCCGGCCGAGGAGGTGGGGGGCGACTTCTACGAGTTCCGTCCCATCACCGGAGGCGGCGCCTGGATCGGCGTCGGCGACGTGACCGGACATGGCGTGACGTCGGGCCTGATCATGATGATGGCGCAGTCGATGTTCACCGTCCTCTGCGAGCAGCAGACGAACGGCGCGACGCCGGCGAAGTTCCTGACGCTGCTCAACCGCGCCATGTTCTACAACCTCAAGGCGCGCCTCGATCAGGACAAGTTCATGACCATGGTCGTCGCCCGCATCCACAACGACGGACGGCTGGTCTTCGCCGGCGCGCACACCGACCTGCTCGTGTTCCGGGCGAAGGACGGCTCGGTGGAGCGGATCGCCACCGAGGGGCTGTGGCTCGGCATCGAGGAATCGATCGAGAGCAGCACCATCGACCGGACCGTGGCCCTCGAGCGCGGCGACGTCGCGCTGTTCCACACCGACGGCGTGACCGAGGCGCGCGACGCGAAGGGCGAGTGCTACGACGTCGAGCGGCTGACGAAGCAGCTCGTGTCGCTCCATCGCCGCCCGGCGACGGAGATCGTCACCGAGATCGCCCAGGCGGCATGGCGTTGGGCCGGAACGCCTGCGGACGATGTGAGTTTGATGGCAGTGAAGAGGAATTGAAGCAGCGGAGGGGGGACTTTTTGTCTGACTACGTCGAAATGCGGTTCGGTCCGCGGTGGACCTACATCAGCTGCGTACGAAAATTCGTCGCCAGCTTCTTCATGATCGGCCTGGCCGACAAGGAGCGCGCGGAGCAGATCTCCATGGCCGCGTCGGAGCTGCTGGAGAACGCGGTGAAGTACGCGTCGGAAGAAGAGGGCTACCTCAAGATCTCGATCCAGAAACAACAGAACGAAGTCGACGTCTGCGTGAAGAACAAGGCCGAATCGCAGCACATCAACACGCTGCGCCGCGAGTTCGCGCTCATTCACGCCGGCCAGCCGGAAACGGTCTACCTCAAGAAGATGGAAGAGGCGGCCATGACCGAAGGGCAGAGCCGCCTGGGCCTCATCCGCATCCTGTTCGAGGCCGGCGCGCGCCTGCGCCTCGACGTCAACGAAGGCGAGGTCTCCATCCACGCCATCTTCCCATTGGAGACAGCGTGATGAACGAGACACTGACACCGCTCACCGCCGAAGGGCTGAGCATCGTCCCCGCCGTCCACGACACGAAGCTGCGACTGACCATGTCGGGCGCGGTGGAGATGCGCGACCCGGGCGAGATGCTCAATCCGTTCTGGACGAAGATGGACGAGGAGGCGCGCAGCCGGAACGTGCAATCGGTCGAGGTCGACCTGCGCGATCTGAACTTCATGAACAGCTCCGGAATCCTCACCCTCGTGCGCTGGATCACGAAGCTCAAGGCCAGCGCCGCGTATCGTCTCGTCCTGCGTTATGACCGCAACGTCACCTGGCAGCGGTCGAGCATTCCGACCCTGGCCAAGCTCGCTCCCAACGTCGTCGTCCCGCTCGAGATCAATGGATAGCGATCTGCTGAGGCCGGGCACCTGGCCCGGCTACGATCTGGCCTGCGTGCAATGCGGGTCGGGCGTTCGCCACGTCGACCGCTTCTGCAGCCAGTGCGGCCGCGAGAATCCGGCCCGTTCGGGCGAGGACGATTTCCTGATGTCGCCGACGATCGTGGTGGAAGGCGGCGGCAGCGAAGTGTTCGAGACGCCGACGTTCGTCTCCACCGGCACCGAAATGCCGGAGAACCCGGCGGAAAAGACGGCGATGAAGCGGTCGAAGCGGCTGGAGATCCAGCAGCAGCGCGAGGCCGCGCTTCGCTCCATGCTCGTCCCGAACTCGGTGTTCGGACGCCGTTACCGCATTCAGCGCTTCCTCGGTTCCGGAGCGATGGGCTACGTCTGCTCCGCCATCGACGAGTCGATCGATGAAGTGGTGGCGTTGAAGATTCTCTCCGCGCCGATGCAGGAGGATCCCGACGCCTTCGAGCGCTTCAAGCTCGAGCTCAAGCTGGCGCGCAAGATCCGCCATCGCAACGTCGTGCAGAGCTTCGACCTCGGGTTCGCCGACGGCTATCCGTACATCTCCATGGAGTACATCGACGCCGACAACCTGCTGCGGCACCTCCACCGCAAGCAGTCGTTCGAGGAGCTGCCGGCGCTGGCCGTGCTCCGCCAGGTGCTGCGCGGACTGCGCGCGGCACACGACCTCGGCATCATCCACCGCGACATCAAGCCGGAGAACATCCTCCTCAACAAAGACCGCATCGCCTTCATCACCGACTTCGGCATCGCCACGCCGACGAACCTCGTGCGCACGCGCGAGCTGGCCGGCACGCCCGACTACATGGCGCCGGAGCAGCTGCGCATGGAGCCGGTGACGCCGGCGTCGGACATCTACTCGTGCGGCGTGCTTTTCTATCGCATGCTCACCGGCTCGCTGCCGTATCGCGGCGAGAGCCTCACCGAGATCATGGACGCGCATCTGTACTCCGCGCCGGAACCGATCCCCGACGAGATGCTGGTGTCGTGGGAAACGCGCGAGCTGCTCGACTGGATGCTGAAGAAGGAAGTCGCCGACCGTCCGGCCAGCGTCACGCCCTTGCTCGAGCGCATCGACGCCATGCTGAAGGAAGGGGCGAAGAAGAGCCGCTCCACGCGCATGTCGGTGCTGATCGTGGAGGACGACCCGGCGACGCTGGCGTTCCTCCGCGACGCGCTCGAAACGGACGGCTTCAAAGTCATCCCCGCGACGAACGCGCGGCAGGGCGTGGAGCTGGCGTTCGAACAGAACCCGGCGATCATCCTGCTCGACGCCAAGATCCGCGGCGGCTTCGACCTCGGCGAAGTGTCGGACGATCCGACCGGCGTCGACGGCCTCGGTTTCTGCCGCATCCTCCGCGGCGACGCGAAGCTGCGCGAGGTGCCGATCATCGTCATGAGCGAGCAGACCCTCTCCATGCTCCAGCCGGCGTTCGAAGTGAGCGGCGCCGCCGACATCATCATCAAGCCGCTCGGACGCGATGACGTCGTATCAGCGGTGCGGCGCGCACTGCCGCGCGCGACGGCCGTTCTCGGCGACGATACGGGGTTGTAATGAAAAAGTACGAAGAACTGCTCCGGACATTGAAGGCCCGTTTCGATGCAAACAGGAGCCACCATAAGGGGCTCGACTGGGCCGAAGTCCAGGCAAGGCTGGAAGCGAATCCGGACAAATTGCGGTCGCTCCAGGAAATGGAACGAACCGGCGGCGAGCCCGATGTCGTCGGTCGCGATCGATCGACAGGCGAGTACGTTTTTGTCGATTGTTCGACGGAAAGTCCTAAAGGCCGCCGAAGTGTTTGTTACGACCACGAAGCCTGGGAGTCCAGAAAAGAAAACAAGCCGGCCAATAACGCCATGGACATGGCGGATGCCATGGGCATTGAGCTCCTGACTGAGAAACAATACCGGGATCTGCAGAATCTCGGGCAATTCGACCTGAAGACGTCGAGTTGGGTGAAAACGCCCGCGGAGATCAGAAAACTCGGCGGCGCCCTCTTTTGTGATCGCCGCTACGACACCGTTTTCCTGTATCACAACGGCGCGGAGTCGTACTATGCCGCCAGGGGATTCCGCGGCTCGCTCAGGGTCTGAGAAGGGTCGCGGAATGGTCAGATGATGAACGGCACAAAGCGTTTCCGCGTCTTCATGTAGGCCAGATATGGTTCGCCCAGTGTCTGCACGAGCGCCGCTTCCTCGACCCTGACGCGATAGGAATAGGCGAGGATGGATGTGACGACGAGGATCGTCAGGCTCGCCCAATTCGCCAGCGCCAACCCGATGCCGGAAAACATCAGCATGGCACCGGAATACGACGGATGCCGCACCCATCGGTATGCGCCCCGGGTGATCACCGGCTGATCGTCCCGAGCCTGCACGTCACCCGTAAAGTGTTCGCCCAGTGTTTTCCAGCAGTGACGACGCAGCAGACTGCCCGCGACCAGCAGCGACGTTCCCACCACGAACATCGGGCGGATCGAAGCTTCCGGGAAGCTCATTGACCTGACGAAAGCGAGTGGGAACGAAAGCAGAAGCGCCATCGAGGTCGCGCGAAGAATGACTTGCAGCGAGCCCGCGTCCTTCGATTTGTTCTCCCCGACCGTCCGTCGAGCGCGCGCCACGATCGCGAACTCCGGAGCGAACGCCCAGACATAGACCGCCCAGAAGACGACGGCATAGGGCCAGACGAAGACCAGCGGACGCATTTCGGAATGCTACTCCCGACGCGCGTCAGTTTGTTGCCGATTCCCGTTTCCCGCCACTCGGTAACGGCTCCTCACGAACGATCCTCGCCAGAGCGCGTTTTGTGCGGCTTTTGGATCCTTTCGCACATTCTTCCGACAAAGAAACAGCATAAGGAAGAGTTGGACGGACCACCTCGTACGAAAAGGAACCGTCCAACCGCGAGAACCGTTCGTACGTCGATAACGCCATGGGGTACCGTTGCGCGGCGTCGACCGATGCGCCGAACCACTCGCGAGCGGCATCTGTTGCGCCTATTCAAACGCATCGTATCGAGCCGTTTCGTGGAGTGAAGTTTTCCGGCCCACCCGAACAACTTGCGCATCGGCGCGTGTGGTATCGGCCGGCCGCGTGCTTTTTGTCGTCCGATCGATTCATCGGGGCGCGTCGAACCTTGACCGGAACGAATGAGTGTCGTTCGGATCATGCTCCGATGGCGTCAGCTCTTGACTGATGCAGTTCGAATGGGATTCCAAAAAGGAACGGGCGAACGTGCGCAAGCACGGCGTCGCGGGATCGGCTGCTCTTGGTATCATTCACGGAACGGAGCGAAGATGTAGTTCGCATCATTAATGCTCGGCCGGCCGAGCCAGATGAACATAGAGACTATGAAGAAAAGCGCTAGCAGCAAGCGACCGCCGGTTTCAGCCAACGAACTGCGTACGAATCGCGAGTCGAAAGGGCGCGTGGCGAGAGACGAGATGCGAGCTCATTATCAATTCGACTACACCAAAGCCCGTCCTAATCGCTTCGCCTCTCGCCTTGCCGGTAGTGGAGCAACGGCGGTGGTTTTAGACGCAGATGTGGCGAAAGTATTCACCTCGTCCGAATCGGTGAACAACTTTCTGCGCTCAGCGATCGAAGCGATGCCAGCCGTCGAAAAATCCAAGAAGAGGCGAGCCTCATAAGTCAACGGCGGGCTAACTCGCCGCAGCACCTGACGCGGCCCGGCTTCGGCCCGGCGGCCGAGCCGCCTCGGAAAGTCAAAATCTGCACGGCGGCGCGCGGCCTGCATCGCGCGACTCACATGCAGGCAGGCCGTGCGCCGCGCTGCCATAGCCACGGGGGCCCTGGCCGCGCGGGTTAACCTCTAGACCGTTGGGCCGACGAAAAGAAGGAGGCCGCCGTCGGCGCATCATCGATTCTGGCCAGCGGCCGAGCAACGCCTCCATCGCAGAGCAAGCCGAGGCGCCGGTTCTCTCGCTGAATGGCCGCTTCAAGGCGGAAGCCGTTTCGGGCGGCTTCGCTGGTGGCCGTTCGAGATCGACCACCTGTCGAATCGAGTAGAATCAAAGATATGACCTCGTCAGCATACGTTCCTGTCGACGCGCTCTCACCCGATCCTGTAATCGCTCGGTACAAAGAGGGTATCGACCGCACATTGATCCGAGAGAATTTGCGAAAGACACATGAACAGCGACTCCTGATGCTTCAGCAAATGCAGGAGTTTGTAAATGAGGTCCGTGCTGCGGGCGAGGCGATGCGTCGTAAGAAGGCATGATTCAGTTTAGAACGTTGCTATCCGCACTTCACTCAAACGGTGTAGCGTTTGTCATTATTGGCGGTGTCGCTGCGACATTGCATGGTTCAGCACGTGTTACATATGATCTCGATGTGGTTTACGAGCGTTCGCCAGAAAATCTGAAGCGTGTCGTCGCCGCTCTACGGCCGTATGAGCCCTATCTTCGGGGTGCACCGCCGGGGCTGCCGTTCAAGTTCGATGAAGAGACGTTGAGGCGGGGTCTGAACTTCACCTTTACGACAACCGAGGGGCCGATAGACCTTCTTGGTGAACTCAGTGGAATTGGCTCGTATGAAACCGTCGCTAAACACACAGTCGAGGCCGACCTGTTCGGCTCAACGGTTCAGTTTCTAGACATTGATGCCCTAATCACCTCCAAGAAAGCTGCGGGCCGAGCGAAAGACCTCGAAGCTATCGCCGAACTTGAGACGATTAAGGAAGAGCGTGAGCGTTAGAGACTCGCCGCCCAACTCGCCGTAGAAGCCGGCACGGCCCGGCTTCGGCCCGCCGGCCGAGCCGGCTCGTTAAGTCAAAGCTGCACGGCGGCGCGCGGCCTGCATCGCGCGACTCCCATGCAGGCAGGCCGTGCGCCGCTTTGGCACGTGGGCCCTGGCCGCGCGGGTTAACCTCTAGACCGTTGGGCGGACAGGAAAAAGTGGCCGTTGCCCGCGGCGACATCGATGACGGCCAAGGGCGTATCGCACGATCATCGACCACGCTTCGATGAGTCTTGCCGGAATCGCGACGATCACTGCTCACGTGATGTCGAAGGCACTTGCAGCGAAAGACGAGCGTTCTGGCCGACTTGGACAAGTCGAACTGATCCCTGGCTTTTAGTATTAAGCCAACTCGCTTCGCAGACAGGCAAATCCGCCAGGAATCACGCTGGTGGCGACAGAATCGGACGAAGACGCCTGCTCTATTCCGAGACGAACCCAAGAGAGTGTTGGTCTTATCTCGGAATATCCCGAAGCTGGCTTCGGCGCGCGGACCTGGCCGTGCAGCTTAACCAGTGATCCATTCGACGGATGAGCGAAGTGCCGATAGATTGAGGCGTGAACAGCCTCGAAGTTCGCGTTCCTGACGACGTCGCCACGCAGCGGCCATCTGCGACGACTAATGCCGCGCGCTCCGCCGTCGCGATGATCCTTCTGAGACCGAGAAATCCGATCGCATCATGACGATCGTGTACGGATTCCACGTCGACAGCGTGTAGGAGATCGAGAGTGTGCGGCCGGCGACACTCGTGAAGCGCTCGATCATGTACGGCGCATATGGACCGCCCGGCGTCGTGACCGGATCATTGGGGCCGATCGTCGGTCCGGTCAGACGGTCGCCCGGTGAGATGCGCGGATCGTGAATGAACGTTCCCGCCGCGCCGTCGCGAGTGGCGTTGAAAATGAGCTGGGGTCGCTGCCACGGTCCCCACGGCTCACTGGCATACGTGAAGTAAACGCCCTGGGTATCCGGTGAGCTGCGGCCACTGTCGTACGTCATCAGCCAGAGGCGGAGTTCGTTCGAGTAAATCACCGACACGTTGCCGATGCCCGGCGTGTGATTCGGTAAGTTCAGCGGATTGTCCAGGACGACCGGCAGGGCATCCGCTTCGGATGTGCTCCATGTCGGCTGCCCCTTCACCAGTCCCGTGAAATAGCGCGTTTCCCGTCCGCTCTCGAAATCAGCCGCTCCAACGGCGGAAAGGTAAACATCGCTGCCCCGATAGACGCCCAAACCGAAGATGTACACGTCGTTTCCGGACTGGCGCAGCGCGGTGGTGACGAATTTCCCATTGGGCCGCGAAGAAATCGTCCGCAGGGCGGTGAAGCGACGGGCGGTCTCATCGAACCGGGTCAGCACCGAATACTCATTGATGTTCGGGTCGGGGAGATTGATGTCCGTGCCGGTGTTCACCGCGATGTATGTCGATCCGTTGAGCCGGATCCCGGCGTGGGGCACCTCGCCGGCACCCATTCTCACGCCGGGGATGCGCACGAAGTACGGCGAGCCGTCATTGTTCGTGAAGAAGTCGAGTAACAATCCTTTGGACGGATCGGTGCTGACGCTCGAGGCCATCGTGTCACTGGCGAGGTAGTTCTCGGAGGGTGACGGACTGATGGTGTCGCCGAATAAAAAAATCACGCGGCCGGCAGATTCGAACGACGCGCCGAGGTCGGTGCCGAGGACTCTGGCGCGAATGCCCGTCTGGCTGGTGGTGGGGACGCATTGTCCCGTCTGCGCCTGGGCCGTGTAATCGCAGTCGCCGATCAGCTGTTCCACTTTCATCGTCGAACCCGTGATCCACGTGAGAGTCGTGGCGTGCGCCGCGACCGCGAATGCCGCCGCCATGATGGTCAAAGCCGTCCTCATATGCGATCAGACAGCCCAATCGTTCAGCTGTTTACAAGGCGAGCGACGCTCTGTTGCGCCCAGGGACAACTTCAGCCGCCGAGGTGTGCTCGATACGCGAGATAAGCGAAGATGACCACGATCGCCAGGAGCGCGAGCCGTCCCATCGCCATCATACGTGTGTGAGCGACCGGTCGAGTTCCTCTAGGTTTGATGCCGGTGACCGCAGCGATAGCTGCAACGACTACTGCGATTCCGAGCCACGCAATCCAGTGCATGACTTCCTTGCTACAAGATACGGGCCAGTTGAGTGAGGAGCGCTGTTTCGTTAAAGAGCCCGGTGTCGCCCGACCGCCAACTCTGATACGTTCCGCGAACGTCGTCGCCGCCGACTCACTCAATGCTTCGTCAACAGCAGGACGCCGGATGGGTCGTCGTTTCTATCGTAGCCCACCAGGTCTGTATAGACCAGCCTCAGTGTCTTGGGCGAATCGCTCGAGACCTGGCCCCGGATGATCCCACGCTCTCCGTCCATGTTCTCATAGATGAAGTAAATGTTTCTGTCATGAATCACGCCGACGATAGTACTGAACGTTATCGGCTTCCCGTCGGTAATTTCACCGCCCATCGCGAGCACGGGATCGCCATGACGCTGTCTGATGGTTACCGCGCCCTTCAAGGTGACTTGCCTGGATGTTTGCTCCTCAAGAGCCCAATCGCCCGCGAGCGATATGGGTGTTGTCACGCCAGGATCGGCTCTCAGCCGGTAAAACGCGCCGAACAGAATGCCGAAAATCAGTACAAAGCCCGCCAGGGACCCGCCGTACTGAATCGTACCTCCCAGAAGCTTGCCCTTACCCTGTGCCCGTGCCTTCAGAAATCTGAATAGAACAAATGTGAGTACGGCGCTGACAAGCGCAAGAGACGTTACTATCGCCAGGACTCTAATATCACTCACGTGCCTGGAACCTCCATTCGCAAGGGTGACGCTCGCCGATGCCTGCCGCGCCGCCTGGTGCGCTGTGCCACGAAGCTTGAAGCATAGCTGCGATAGAATCCGATCATGCGGCCCTATCGTCGAAATAGTACCCCTCTCGCAAGAGTGGGCAACGGAGATCCATCGAAGCGTAAGGCCTACGTGTGGGCGGATCTCGTGATCAAATCAATATCGGCGCTTGCATTGGTACTCCTGGGCATAGCCGGCTGGTTTCTGCAATCGACTACCCAAAAAGAACAATCGACTACCCAAAAAGAGCGCGAGCGGCTCGAGACACGCGAGCGCGAATCCAGAGTATTTTTGCCTGCGTTTCGCGCTCTTACCGAGTTGGAGTTCGCCACCGATGACGCCGCCGTCATTCTGAGACGCGCCGACCGCTTCGAAGCTGCGAATGCCATCAACCTCACATCGCGATTGAACGCCGTCGCGCTGTCAGCTTACGTCGCCGGCCGCGATATGGCGATACCAATCGAGTTGCCCGGGATTCAGGAAGGTGTTGGATCGGCCAAGAGCGTGCGCGTCAAGGTCGGTGTTCGTGCGGCGGGCTTGATGCTGGCCGATCTTCTGAAAATCCTTTCCATAGCCCACACGATCGAGCAGCGCCCGGCACGCCCAGGTTACCCAAATCCCGGTTTTCGCGATGTTCGGTTTGTTGAAACCGTGGGTAGTGGGTCAATTTGATGATGGGCAGGTCTGGGCGCCCATTAACGCTGAGAGTCTCGGAGCCTGGAGAGCGTGGAACGGTGCGGAGCCGGGAAGCTATTGGCTGCTTGGTTTTGCGCTACCGGGCGTGGCGGAGAGCGTTCATCAACAGTCGATAGCGGCAGCTGCGGAACTCGTCCGCCAGCATCCTGAACTAGGTGAGAAGTTTGTGGCTATTCGCAACGAAGTTATCTCACAACATGCAAAGGACAGCGAGATTCCTGTACGTGCCCATGACAACTCCCAAGGCGCACGGTCTGGCTAGAGACGTTGTGACACCGTCAGTTCGCCGCCGATTCCCGTTTTCCCCGCCGTTCCGTTACCACGATTGCGATCACCATCGCCGCGGCGATCACCAGAGACGACGTGATTCTGCTGAGGTCCAGGCCACCTTCATTGTGCGGTTTGGTCAGGGTGTCGCCCAGCGTCGCGCCGAGCGGTCGGGTCAGTACATACGCGGCCCAGAACAGGACACTCTTCGGGATTTTCGTGAAGAAATGGGCCAGGGCGACGAGGACGAGCATTCCGGAGAAGATCGCCGCGCCGCGCTCGAATCCGAGTCCGGTATCGGTGGCCACGAAGTCGCCGAGGGCGGTGCCGAGGGTGTTCGCCACGAGTATGGCAATCCAGTAGAAACTCTCGCTGCGGCGCGTGACGATGTTCTCGAACTCGATCTTTCCTTCCGCGAAGTGCCAGGCGATGAGGACGATCACGACCAGCGCGGAAAGCGCGATCGAGGACGCGACATAGCCGAGCTTCAACGTGCGATCGAAAAAGTCGGACGCCGTGGTTCCGACCGTGGTGGTGGCGACCACGACGGCCCAATACGCGGCCGGATGGTAGCGGCTGGCACGGACCTGGACGGTCAGCGCCACGACGAAGAACGCCAGGAAGATGAGCGTGCTGCGTGCGTAGCCGAGACCGAGGGACATCGATAGCGCGTCGCCGCCGGTCTCACCGACGGTCGTCGCGCAGATCTTGATGATCCAGAACCCGACCGTCACCAGCGGAACCTTGCTCAGGCGCCGGTCGCTCGATTGGGGCATTACGGCGTTCCGAACAGTTCGTCGGCGATCTGCACCGGCGGCATCTCCACGCTGATGCGCAGCGGCACCTTCTGCGGCCGCTCACCGGCGCGGCGCAGTCCGAGCGCGGACACCGGCACCGTCGCGACCTCGATCGCCTTCACCTCGGGCCGCGCGCGCTCGCGCTCGATCGAGGCGAGCGAGGTAAAGAGCGGCGGACGGCCGCCGAGGGAGCGGAGGCCGGTCTCCAGCGACGCGCGATCGTCGTCCGGCATCGGCGCGAAGGCGATGACCGGCATCGGCAGCGCGCCGGTCGTGTGCACGACGCGCAGGCCGCGCGCGATCATCGGATTCGCTTCCGAGATCAGCGCCGCGTCGCTCTTGCCGTAGAGCGCGTTCGCCGCGGCGGCGAGATCGTCGGGCGTGCGGAAGACGTTCGCGAACGTCTTCTCGATCGACGCGTCGGGGAGTGAATCGGTGGTGCTCAACGTCCGAGCGCGAAGATCGGCCAGCGACTTCGCCGGATTGTTGTTCGCCACGACGACAACGCGCCGGTACGACGTGCTGCCGTTGCGTGCGAACTGAAAGCGCGTCATCAGATCGCCGCCCAGCTGCGAGACGAACTCCGGATTGGCGATCACCACGCCGACCTTGTTGCGGTTCTCGGAGAAGAAGGAGCGCGCGTCGTCGCTGCGGCGGAAGAACTCCAGCTGCAGTCCGAGCTGCGACAGCATGCCGGTCATCATCTCGGCGAGCTTCTTGTCGTTCTCCGCCGGCGCGTCGGGGAGGAACACCATCGCCGTGCGGCGCGGCGTGGTGACCTCGGGCTGTTTCGGTTCGGGCTCCGGCTGCTGATTCGCCGCGGCCGCCGCTTCGTCGATCGACTTGATGTTGCTGCGCGCCGCGGCTTCGGCTTGCGGCGAGAGTCCGAGCGAGAGCGCCTTGTTGAACGCCTCGCGCGCGGCCGATTCGTTGCTGGCATTGAGATCGAGCACGCCGCGGAGGAAGTACGCCGTCGCCTGGGTACGCGAGTCGAGCGGCAGCGCCAGCGCGCGCTCGATCGACTGCCGCGAGGCGCGTCCCGACGTGAGCAGCGCGTAGCCGAGGTCCTGCTTCGCGCGCGCGCAGAGCGATTCATTGGTGCAATGGCTGACCGCGTTGCTGAGCAGGTCGACGTCGTTGTTGATCTCGCCGAGCGCCAGCGTCACCTCGAACCAGTCGGGTTTCGCCGCGCGCGCGGCGGTGAGATATCCCTTTGCTTCCGACTCGCGATCGGCCTGCCACAACAGCAGTCCGAGGTCGCCGCGCGAGACCGCGTCGTCGATGCCGGTGAGCTGCTTGATGGCGTTGTCGCGATTGCCGGCGTTTGCGTCCTTGAGCGCCTGCAATGCGCGGCGCATCGTGGCGAGGTCGGGCTGCGGTGCGGCGTCGAGCTGGCGCAGCGCGTCGTCGTACGCGGTCTGGCGGAGCAGCACCGAGATCAACTCGCGGCGCAGCGGCACTTCCGGTTTCACGGAGAGAAGTTGTTCCAGCAGTGCGCGCTCGCGCACGAGATCGCCGGCGTCGCGCGCGACGAGCGCCGCTTCGAGCAGCACCGCGTTGTCTTTCGGAGCGAGAGCGAGCGCCTCGTCGATGAGCGCTTTCGAATCGCGCTTTTCGGCGCGGTAGATCCGCGAGAGCACGACTCGCGACGTGACGTCATCTTTGGTCAGGGCCTGTTCCAGCGACGCTTTCGCCGACGCGCGATCGCCCTTGGCCAGCTGCGCCAGGCCGAGCGTGCGCATCGCGGCCGGCTTCGTGTCGGCGTCGAGATGCGGCATGCCTTCGCGGATCGTCTGGATCGCCGCGTCGTAATCGCGTTTTCTGCGCGCGATCTCGGCGAGATGCACGTACGCCAGCGGCAGGTCGGCCGATTGCGCCAGCGCGGCGCGGTACTCCGGAACGGCGGCATCGAGCTGGTTGCGGGTGAAGAAGATGAAGCCGAGGTTGTAGTGCGCGTTCGGATTCTTCGGATCGATCGCCAGCGCCTTGCGGTATGCGGCGATCGCGTCGTCGTAGCGCTGCTGCTTCAGGTGCATCGCGCCGACGTTGGCGAAGGCGCCGGCGTGGATGACGTCGACCTTCTGCTTTTTCGTCAGCTGCTGCTCGATCGGTTCGAGCGCCATGCGATAGGCCGACAGCGCCTCGTCGTAGCGTCCCTGTTCGAAGAGCAGCGCGCCGAGGTTGTACTGCGCGCGGAGGAGCGTCTTGTCGAGCGTGACCGCCTTGCGATACGCCGCCACCGCTTCGTCGCGGCGGCCGAGCGCGTAGAGCTGGTTGCCGAGGCTGAACTGGATGCGCGCGTCGTCGGGCGAGATCTCCACCGCCTGCTCCAGCGCGGCGAGTGCTTCGTCGTTGCGGCCGAGGGCGCGGAGCGTGGTCGCGCGGAGCGAGAGCAATCCCGAGTCGCGCTTGTTCTTCTCCAGCGCCCGATCGACGAAGCCGAGCGCCTCGGCCTGTTTGCCGAGTTGCTGCGCGGCCGCGGCGGCGTTGGAGAGGAGCGTGCGGTCGTCCGGCACTTTCTCCAGGCCGCGCACGAGGACGTCATACGCCTCCTGCGTCTTCCCCGCTTTGTAGTAGAGCGCGCCGAGGTCGGCGTACGCGGACGCGAGCGTCGGCGCCGCGTCGATGACCCTGCGGTACATGGCGATGGCGTCGTCGATGCGGCCTGCGTCGCGCGCCCGTTGCGCGTCCTCCATCAGGCTGCGCGCGATCTCCGGCACGTCCTGCTGCGCGACCGCCACAACGGCGATCGAAAGAATGAGTAAGGCGAATGAGAGGATTCGGCGGGACATCAACGGTGCTGGGAGTGCTGAGTGCTGGGAGTGCTGAGTGCTTCTCCAGCACTGAGCACCCAGCACTTCAGCACAGGTTCAGAAGTGTACTTCGATCTGCCCGAACACTTCACGTCCCGTCAGCTCCGTCTCCACGCCGAGGAGCGTTTCCTCCGGATGTTTGTTCAGCAGGTTCTGGCCGATGATGCTCAGCCGCACCGGCTGTTTGAGGCCGAAGGCGTTGATGTCGTAGCTCGCCCGCGCGTTTAGCAGCGTGTAGCTCGGCAGGGGCCGGATCGTCGGGTCGGTGAAGTTCGATTTCAACAGGTAGTAGAACCCCGGGCCGACGTACTTGCCGCGCCACGACAGCTCCGCCGCCGCGCGCCAGCCGTTGAACGGACCGGCGTACGCGCCGACGTTCACCTTGTTCTTCGGCGCGTAGACGAATTCGAGCGGCGTGTGCGTGGAATCGGTTCCGTTCCCTTCCTGATGCTCCGACTGGTGCGCCCAGTTGACGAAGCCGGTGACTCCGCGCATGTTCGCCTTCAGTTCCAGCTCACTGCCGCTGATCGTTCCCTTGGCCGGATGGTTTTCCCAGCCGACGCCGTTCAAGCCGCCCGGCAGCGGCGGCAGGCTGATGACGATGAACTGCGAGACGCGCGAGCGGTACAGATCGGCGCGCCCCGAAAGCGTCGGCGTGAATTGATACTCGCCGCCCACTTCCAGCGTCCGGATCTCCTCCGGCTTCAGGTTCGGATTCGGATTGAACACCGCGAGCGGGAACGGTCCGGTGATCGGCCCGTTGACGTTGATGAACCACGAGTCCTGATAGAGCTCGCTGAAGCTCGGGAAGCGGAATGCGGTGGAGTACCCGCCGCGCACGACGAGGCGCTGGTTCGGTGTGTAGACCAGCGCGAGGCGCGGCGACGTCTTCGTCGGCGTGATGTCGGTCTTGCGGTCGACGCGGACGCCGACCGTCGCGCGCATCACGTCGCGGATGAGGTCGAACTGGTCCTGCGCGTAGAACGCCGTCTTGTCGTAGCCGGTGACGATGGAGCCTTCGGGCGAGAGCTCTTTCTTGTGCTCGCCGCGATCGAGGCGGCGGAACTCCGCGCCGATCAGCACGTCGTGTCCGGGAATCATCTTCACGCCGAGGCGGAAGTCGCCGATGGCCTGGTAGCCGTGGTCCTCCGCCTTGCCGAAGTCGCTCGGATTCTCCGGCAGCGCGTGGCATCCGGCGCAGTGCATGCCGAAGCGGTGGTCCCACGAAAGGTCGGCGGCGTACGTCAGCTTCGCGCCGTCGGGGGCGTGATTGAAGCGGACGGCGGCCATCGTCTCGGTCTGCTTGATGCGATGGGCCGAGGCGAACACCGATCCCGGCGGCAGTCCGGCCGGCGAGAGATCGTCGACGAATCCGTCGAGGTTGTCGTTGTGCCGGTAGAGCTCTCCCTGGAGCTCCTTCCAGTTGCCCTTGAGGAAGACGTCCGACGCGCGGATGTGCGAGTTGTCGTCGGTCCAGAATTCGACCGGGAACATCGAGCGCTGCAGCTTGACCGCCGCCAGTCCGCTGCCGTTCGTTCCGAAGCGATTGCCGTACATCAGGGTCGCCGCGGTCGTGTCGCGCTCGCCGCCGGCGTAGAGTTGGGCCGATCCGCCGGCGAGGTCCTCGCCCGACATCGTGACGACGTTGATCACGCCCCAGTATGCGTTTTCACCGTAGAGCGACGATCCCGGACCGCGCACGATCTCGATCCGCTTGATCATCTGCACCGGGAAGAGGTCGAACGCGGGACTGAGCGGGAAGCCGCCGGTGTCGCCGGAGTTGAACGGCGCGCCGTCGATGAGGATCAGCACGCGGTTGCTGAACGGGTTCTGGCCGAAGCCCCGGATGTCGACCGTCGCGGTCATCGTGTTCCAGCGGACGTTGACGCCGGCGACGAGGCGGAGGAGGTCGACCACGCTGTGCGCGCCCGACTCGCTGATCTGCTTCGCCGTGATGACGGTGACCGACGCCGGCGCCTTCGAGATCGGGATCTCGGTCTTCGTCGCCGCTTCGACCTTCGGCTGTTCCTCGCCGAAGAGCGTCACTTCACCGATTGATTTTCCGGGTTGCGCGGGCTGCTGCGCGTGCAGGGAGAAGGCGAGGAGAAGGAGGACGGCCGTCCGTTTCATCGACGAAGCACCTCTTACGCGAATTTGGGAAAACCGAATGGCGAGAGTCTACACGCCTCCCCCGCTCCGTTCGAATTTGTTGACGCAGATCACATTTTGCCCGCCCGTCTCGTGACACCCTCGCGCGCAGTGAACGTGTTGAGAGTTGGCCGGTACCGCGTCCTGGAGCGTCTGGGTGAAGGCTCGTCGGGTGACGTCTACCTGGCCGAGGACACGATCATTCATCGCAAGGTCGCGCTGAAGCTGTTGCGGCGCCGCGACGCGGACGAGCGCCAGCTGCGCAGTTTCGAGCGCGAGGCGCGCTGCGCGTCGATGCTCAATCATCCGAACGTCGTCACGCTGTTCGACGTCGGCGTCGAGGATGACCTCCACTGGATCGCCAGCGAGCATGTGGAAGGGGAGACGCTCCGCCAGCGGCTCGAGCACGGTCCGCTGCGGATCGTCGAAGTCGTCGACGTCGCCCTCGGCGTCGCCTCCGCGCTCGTCGCCGCGCATGAGGCGTGGATTGTCCATCGCGACGTGAAGCCGGAGAACATCATGCTGCGGCACGACCGCGGCGTGAAGGTGCTCGACTTCGGCGTGGCCAAGCTGGCCGGCGGCGGCGGCGATTCGACCGATCCGCTGCGCCGCGGCGACAAGCTCGTCGGAACGTTGCCTTACCTTTCACCCGAGCAGGTGCGGGGCGAGGAGATCATCGATTCCCGCTCCGATATCTACAGCCTCGGCGTGGTGATGTACGAGATGCTCTCCGGCATGCCGCCGTTCACCGGCCCCACGCCGATCGACGTGCTGGCCGCGATCGTGGAGGCGGAGGCCGAGCCGTTGCCCGGCATCGTGCCGCTCGCGATGAACGACATCGTCACGCGCTGCCTGCGGAAGAGCATCTACGAGCGTCTGCAGACCGCGGCGGAGATCGTCGCGCTGCTGACCGAAGTGCGGCTCGACCTGGCCATTCGCGAACGGCGTGCGAACAGAACATCCCTGTAGCACAGACACTCTTGTCTGTGCCGCGGCGTGATTTTTGCTTGATAGCCGTCACTAAACCGATGTCCCTCGCTCCTTTCGTCGACCCCTCGTCGCCGCAGACGCGCAAGCGCGGCCATCGCGAGTTGATGGAGCTGACGCTCACCCGCATCTTCGACGACGTCACTCCGCTCGAGCAGAGCCTCGCCAAATTCGTCGAGTTCATCTGCTTCGCCGACGCCTGGGAATCGGGCGTCGTCTGGCTGGCCGATCAGAGCGGTCTCCTCTCGGCGGTGGCCGGCACCTCGAACGGCGAACTCGCGGTACGCGCGTTCCGCGAGGGCGAAGTGGTCTGCGAACCGGGCGTCGGCGCCGCGTTCCCGATCTCGGACTCCCGCCAGACGATGGGCGTGATCGAGTTGTTCAACAGCAGGCTCTCGCCGATGAACGACGAATCGGTGCGCGCGCTGCACGACACCGGGCTCGCCGTCGGCCGGTTGATCGAGCGCGAGCGGCTGGTGAAGGCGATTCAGCGCAAGGGGATGGAGTGGGCGGGGACGTTCGACGCCATCGAATCGCCGATCTTCCTCGCCGCCTCCGACGGCACGGTGGTCCGGATGAATCGCGCCGGCCGCGATCTCGCCGGCGGCACGTATGCCTCGATCCTCGGGCGGCGCGTCGGCGCGCTCGGCGACGGCGAAGTGTGGCGCTCGCTCGACGACCTCGTGCGGGTCATCGTCGAGACGCGCCAGTCGTGCTCCGCGCGGGCGATGAACGATGACCGGCACTGGGACATCAGCGGCAGCGTCTACGTGGCCGAGGGGGATGACCGCATCATCCTGATCCTCCGCGACATCACGCGCATCGTCACGCTGCAGGAATCGGTGCGCCGCGGCGAGCAACTGGCGGCGATGGGCGAGCTCGTCGCCGGCGTGGCGCACGAAGTCCGCAACCCGCTCTTCGGCATGGGCGTCACGCTCGACGTCTACGAGCCGCTGCTCAATCACGACGCCGATTCCGCGGACATGTTCACTGCCCTCCGCACCTGGATCCAGCGCCTCAATCAGCTGATGGAGGACCTGCTGCAGTACGGCAAGTCGTGGCGCGTCGATCTCCGCGAAGGGCGCCTCGGCGAGGTGATCGAGCAGGCGGTGGCGCAGACGCTCCCGACCGCGGAGCATCTGCACGTCCGCATCAGATCCGAGAGCGGCGACGATCTGCTGATGCTGATGGATCCGGCGCGGCTGGCCCACGCCGTCCAGAACGTGATCCTCAACGCGGTCCAGCACTCCGACGCGGAGCGCGAGGTCGACGTGACGGCGAAGCGGACGGATGGAATGATCGAATGCCTGGTGCGCGACTCCGGTCCCGGCTTCGACACGCGCGATCTGCCGAAAATTTTCCAGCCGTTTTTCACCCGCCGCCGCGGCGGCACCGGCCTCGGATTATCGATTGTGCAGCGGATCGTCGACGAGCACGGTGGCACTGTTGCTGCAGAGAACGCCACAGGCGGAGGCGCGCTCGTCAGGATGCGCTTTCCTGAATTCAGGCCCACTGACAGAGCGAGGGAATGATGCAGGCCACGGGTAGGGAACGCTCAGCGCCGCGGCATCGAATTCTGATCGTCGACGATGAAGAGCTGATCGTCCAGGCGATGCGGAAATACTTCGCCGGTCTCGGTTATGACGTCGACTCCGCCTTCGAGCTGGAGGAGGCGCAGGCTCTCCTCGGCAACTACCGCTACGACCTCGTGATCGCCGACCTCCGGCTCACCGGCGTCGGCGGAGTGGAAGGGCTGCAGATCGTGGCCGACGTCCGGCAGCGCTGGGCCAACGCGCGGGTGATGCTGCTCAGCGCCTACGGCACGCCGGAGATCGAGCGCGAGTCGTATCAGCGCGGCGCCGACGCCTTCCTGCACAAGCCGAAAGCGATGATGGAGATCGCTCACGTCGCGGTGAACCTCCTCGAGAACGCATGAAAGAACATTCCGCGCTCGACGCACTCCTCGCGCCCGGCGGCATCCGGCCGCTCTATCAGCCGCTCTACGCGCTGACGCACGGCGATCCGCGCCTCTTCGCGTTCGAATGCCTCTCCCGCGGTCCGCAGGGGACGAACTTCGAAAAAGCGCCGGTGCTGTTCGAGTACGTCCGGCTGAAGCGGCAGGAGGCGCTGGTCGATCGCATCTGCATCGCCACCGCGCTCGAGCAGCTGCCGGTGATGTCGAGGGAGACGAAGGTGTGCGTGAACGTACACGCCTCGACGCTGGCGCGCGACGCCGGCTTCATCGACTTCCTGGCCCGGGCCATCCAGAAGGCGGACCTCCATCCGGCGCGCGTGATCGTCGACGTGATCCAGCACGCGCCGGCGCACGACGGCGACGGCTTCGCACACGCAGTGACGCGCCTGCGCACGCTCGGCGTGGCCATCGCCCTCGACGACATCGGCGTCGGCGCGTCGAATTTCAAGATGCTGCTCGACGTCTCGCCCGACTACATGAAGCTCGACCGCTGCATCGTCGACGGCTGTCACGACGACTCCAAGCGCTGCGCGGTGATCGAGTCGCTGGTGGAGCTCGCGTCGCGGCTGAACTCGACCGTGGTGGCCGAGGGGATCGAGACCGATGACGACCTGGTGATCGTGCAGAGTCTCGGCGTGAAGATCGTGCAGGGGTTTCTCCTCGCGCTGCCCGCGGAGGGTCGTAAACTCGTCACATGCCCCTCTTTGTCGGCTTCCTCCGTGGCATAAACGTCGGCGGCAACAACCTGCTCCCGATGTCCGCGCTGAAGGCGGCGTGCGAATCGGCCGGGCTCACCGACGTCCGCACGTTTCTGCAGAGCGGCAACGTCATCTTCCGCAGCACGAAGAAAGATCCGGCGCCGCTGATCAGGAAAGCGCTCGACCTCGACGTGAAGGTCATGGTGCGCACGGTGGACGAGCTGCAGGACGTGATTGCCAGGAATCCGTTCGGCTCCGATCGCAACCCGAAACGTCTGATCGTCACATTCCTCGACGCCACTCCGTCGAAGGACGCGCAGGCCGCGCTGCTCGCGGCGCACAAGGGCCCCGAGGAGATCCACTTCTCCGGCCGGGAGCTCTTCATCTACTACGGCGAGGACATGGGCCGTTCGAAGCTGACGAACGCGCTGATCGAGAAAAAGCTCGGGATGTCGGGGACGGCGCGCAACTGGAACACGGTGACGAAGATGCTCACGCAATCACGAACTGCCCCCGCCCGCCCCGCTTAGCCGCGTAGAGCGCCTCGTCGATCCTCCGCTTCGCCTCCTCCGGACTCTCGCCGATGCGCAGCGCGCCGAGGCCGCAGGAGGCGCTGAGGAGGCGCTCGGTGCCGTCGTATTCGAAGGGGACGCGCTGCAGCGACTCGTACACGCGGGCCACGATGCGCCGCGCGTCGTCGATCGTCGCGTCGGGGAAGAGGATCGCGAACTCGTCGCCGCCGACGCGGGCGAAGACGTCGGTCGGCCGGATGATCCCGCGGGTGAGACTGGCGAAGCGGATCAGCGCCTGGTCTCCGGCGGCGTGTCCGAGCTCGTCGTTGATCGGCTTGAAGAAATCGAGATCGATCAGCGCCAGCACGCCCATCTTGTGGATCGAGAGCGCCTCCTCGAAGTAGCGGACGTTGTACAGGCCGGTGAGCGGATCGTGCGTCGAGGCCTCCAGCAGCTCCTCCTGCTCGGAGATGTTGCGCATGGTCAGGATGGTCGACGACTCCGTCTCGCCCGCGAAACGGAACGGCGTGGCCCGCACTTCGTACGATTGATCGTTGATCCGGTCCGGCAGCTCGCGGGAGATGCTCATCCCGAAATACAACGCTCCGAAGATCTCCTCGGCCGCGCGGTTCGCGTAGAGCAGCGTGTTCGTCGAGCTGATGACGAGCACCGCGTCGGCCACCGCGTCGAACGCCGCCTTCAGGTAATGCTGCTCGGTGATGTCCTCGATCACTACGTTCGCGTACGTCGTCCCCTGATGCTGCACCGTGTCGACGCGCACGTTGGCCACGCGGTTCTGATCGTCGAGCGTGTAGACGGTGTAGAGCGCCGTGCCGCCGCCGCGCGCCAGAAGTTGCGTGATGCGCTCCGGCGTGGTGAACGTCACGAGGTCGAACAGCGTGGCTCCCGGCTGCGGATCGTTCCGCCCGAGGAGGCGGGTGATGAAACTGTCGCTGACGTGGACCACGCGGCCGCTGTCGCGATCGATGACCGCGCTCGGATGGGGCGAGGAACGGAGGATGGCCTGAAACAGCGTCTGCGCCTCGCGGCGCGCGCTCCGCTCGCGCACCTCCTGCAGCTCGCGCTCCACCGCCGGGATGAGGCGCGCCATCTTCTCCTTCAGCACGTAATCGTGCGCGCCGCTGCGCATCATCTCCACGGCGATGTCTTCGCCGATCGCGCCGGAGACGACGATGAACGGCAGGTCGATGCCCGCCTCGCGGAACATCTGCAGCGCCACGTGCGCGCTGAACGCCGGGAGGCAGTAGTCGCAGATGACGACGTCGAACGCGGCGCCGCGCAGGAGCTCCTCCTGCAGGCGCGGACCGGTGTCGACGCGCGTGATCTCCGGCGCGTAGCCGCCCCGCCGCAGCTCCATCGCCAGGCGCGCGGCGTCGCGTTCGGAGTCCTCGATGAGAAGGACGCGCAGAGGTCTGGTCATGATGCGTGCGCGGTGGTGAAGTAGAACGTCGCGCCTTTCTCCACTTCACCCTCGGCCCAGATCCGTCCGCCGTGCCGATGAAGAATCCGCTGCACGGTGGCCAGCCCGATGCCGGTCCCTTCGAACTCCTGACGCGAATGGAGGCGCTGGAAGGCGCGGAACATCTTGTCGGCGTAGCCGGGATCGAAGCCGGCGCCGTCGTCGCGGACGTACATCGCGCGCCGCCCGTTCTGGTCCGTGACACCGAACTCGATCACGGCGTGCGGATGCTTGCGCGTGAACTTCCACGAGTTCGACATCAGGTTCTCGACCACCGCGCGCAGCAGCCGCCGGTCGCCGTTCACGACGATCCCTTCCTGGATGCGGAACTCGACGCTCCGTTCCGGTTCGCGCAGCCGCAGCACCTCGGCCACGGAATGCGCGAGCTGGGAGAGGTCGACCTCCTCGCGATCGATGTCGGCGCGCGAGAAGCGCGACATCTGCAGCAATCCGTCGACGAGCTCCTGCATCTGCAGGCAGGCGTCGCGGATCCAGTGGATGCAATCGCGCGACATCTCGTCGAGCTTCGCGTCCTCCATCATCATCTGCGTGAAGCCGTCGATGCTGGCCAGCGGCGCGCGCAAGTCGTGCGACGCGGAGAAGGTGAAGGCCTCCAGCTCCTTGTTCGCCGATTCCAGCTCCAGCGTGCGCCGCCGCAGCGTCACCTCGTTTTCGTTGACCTGGGCGAGCAGGCGATCGATCGATTCGCGCAGCGCGCCGCCGCCGGCGGGCGACGAGCGGTCGTCGATGGCGCGCGCGATGCCGCGGACGGAGCGGCGCACGAGGAGCGTGGTGATGATCGCGGCGAGCAGCGATGCCGCGATGGCGGCGATGGCGATCGTGGCGAGGGGACGAATTGCGGATGGATTGGTGCGTACGGTGTCGGCGCAGAGGTTTGCCGGACCGGTCGTCGTATGCACGCTTGTGCAGATCTGCAAAGCGAGGGGTGCGGACGTCTCGTCCGCACTGAGCGGACGAGACGTCCGCTCCCCTCCAATCGTGACCGCACGAACGCCATCGACATGCGAGAGCAACACTGCCACGAGCTTCGCGTCGACGGGAGCCTTTTCGCTCGCCGCCGCGATCTGCGCCAGTACCGCCTGGGCGGGAGGCGCCGCGCCCTCCGGCCGCCGCGCGAGCAGGACGACGACAAGCGCGACGGCCAATGTGATGCCGGTCACGATCGTAATGGGAACCAGGAGCGTGATGCGCTCGAGCGACTTGGTCATCGGTCCGCGCTTTGCATGAGCTCGATGCAAGAAACATCCCATGCGAACTGCGACCCTGGCGATGGCGCTGCTGTCTGCGCTGTTGAACGCATGCGCCAATAGTTCCGAGACGCGCGAGCTCGCGCCGCGCACGGTGGAAGTCCGCGGCGAGCTTGCGGCGAGCCGCAGCGCGACGCTGGTCGCGCCGTTCGGGGCGACGATCAAGCGGGTCGCAGTGCGCGAGGGCGCCGCCGTGAACGCGGGCGACGTTCTCGTCGAGCTGACGAACCCCGAGATCGATCACAACCTCGCCGTCGCCCGCGCGCAGCGGGAGTGGGCGCAGCGGAAAGTCGATCCTTCGCCGGCCACGTCCGCGGCGTCGGCGATCGCCGACCGGAAGAAAGCGAAGCGCGACCGCTACCGCCTGCTGTTCAAGACCCGCGACGTCACGCTGCAGGAGCTGGAGGAAGCGGAGAACGAATATTCGGCCGCGTTGCGCGATCTGGCGACTCTGCGGACTCCGCGTGTCGCAGACATCGAGATCGAGCGCGCCATCGCCGATGAAAAACTCGCCAAGGAGCGACAGCAGTCGCTCGTGCTCCGCGCGCCGCTGGCCGGCGTGGTGACGAAGCTCGAGGCGGCGGAAGGGCAGGAGGTCGGCGGCCGCGACACGATCGCCGAGGTCACGGCGATGGGCGATCTCGAAGCGCGCGCCGAAGTCGATCCCGACCTGCTGCGCGTCATCCGTCCCGGCATGAACGTCGAGGTGCGGGTCATGACCGTGCCGCCGAAAGTGATCCTCGACAAGGTCGCCTACCTCGTGCCGTACCGCTCTCCGCAACAGGGCGAGCGCCGCGCCTCGGTCGTGGTGAAGATCGCCAACAGCGACGCCTCGCTGCAGCCCGGAACGCCGGTGATGCTGACGATCAAAACGCAATGATTGCCGCGCTTCTCCTCGCCGCCACCACTCTCTCCTTCGACGAGCTCCTCGCCCGCGTGAACGCGCATCGCGCCGCGGACGTCACGATCGACCGCGCGACCACCGGCCCTTCGATCCGCCTCGAGACGGCCACCGGCGTGTCGCGCTCGCAGGACCTTTTCTTCCAGTCGCCGTACGAGAGCCGCTCGGCCTCCGCGGTGATCGCGCTCGACTACCCGCTCTTCAATACGAGCACGCGCGTGCTCGCCGACCGCATCGCCCGCAACGAGAGCGAGCAGGCGCAGCAGGCGCTGGCGCTGAGCGACTCCGACTTCGACGCGCTGCTCGACGCCTACGCCGATCTCTGGCTGGCGAACGTGGAGCGAGCGCGCACGCAGGCGTTGTCGGCCGATGTGCTGAACGTCGTCAATCGCGGGCCGGAGCTGCTGCGGCAGGGGACCATCAGCAACATCACCGCGGCGCAGTGGGAGGAGAGCTCGCTGGCCATCCGCTCGCGCCTCCTCGACCTCGAGCTGCGGCAACTCGACGCCGAAACGAAGATTCGTCAATTTGTTGACGATCAGATCGATCCGGCCATCGATTTCGAGATCACGCCGGTCGACGCCGAGGCGGCGGTCGAGCACCATCCCGAAGTCATCGCCGCGTCGCGGCGCGTGGAGCGGGCGCGGCTCGCGGTCGAGCAGGTCGAAAGCCGCCGCCGTCCCGACTTCGGCCTCTCCGGATTCGCCGGCATCGGCGCCGCGAACGCCACGTTCAGCGGCGAGCAGTCGCAGGGGACGTTCGGCATCTACGGACTTCGTTTCCGCATGTCGTATTCGCTTCACGACGGCGCGATCGCCGGCGATCTCTCGCGCTCGCGCCGTGAGCTCGTGCGCACCGAGTGGGAACGAGACGCCGTCGTCCGCCGCGTGCGGATGACCGTCGCGGCGGAAACGCTGCGCATCGACGCGCAGCGCAAGCGGATCGAGCTGCTCGAGGAAGCGGTCGACCTCTCCCATCAGCGCCAGCAATCGCTCGTCCGCCTCGTCGCCGCCGGCGTGCAGCCCGACATCGAAGCGTTGCGCGCCGCCGCCGAGTCGCTCGCCCGCGAGGAGCGGCTCGACGAAGCGCGCGTCGAGCAATGGAAGGCGTGGCAGCGCCTGCGCCGATACGCGCCATGAGCCAGCCGCTCTCCGTGCTCCTCACCACCGAGGGCACCTATCCCTTCTCCGGCGGCGGCGTCAGCACCTGGTGCGACACGCTCATCCGCAACACGCCCGACGTTCGCTACACGCTGCTTCCGTTGATGATGAATCCGCACGTCGACCTGCGTTACACACCGCCGCCGAACGTCCGGCGCATGCTGCGCGTGCCACTCTGGGGCATCGAGGAGCCGAGCGAGTTCATCACCGACGTGCCGTTCGCGCGGTTGTACGAACGCGCGCGCAACACGCCGCGCGCGGCGATCGAAGCGGAGTTCCTGCCGCTCTTCGCCCGCTTCCTCGACGCCGTCATGCGCGCCGACCCCGATTGCGACGCCGTCGGGCGGACGCTGGTCGAGATGGAGGAGTACTTCCGCCGCCGCGATTACAACCGCACGTTGAAGTCGCGCGAAGTGTGGGACGCCTTCGTGGCAATGATGCAGAAGCACGGCGAGCCGACGCTCTTCGATCTCACCGAATGCCTCCGCTGGCTCTACCACTTCCTGATCGTGCTCAACGTCCGCGTGCCGCGCGTTTCCGTCACACATTCCACCGCCGCGGCGTTCTGCGGGATCCCCTGCATTACGTCGAAGCTGCGGGATGGAGTGCCGTTCATCCTGACCGAGCACGGCGTCTACCTCCGCGAGCAGAACCTCTTCCTCTCCCGCTTTCGCCGCCTCTTTTTCGCCAAGCACTTCCTGCTCAGCCTCATCACGGCGATCGTGCGGACGAACTACCGCTTCGCCGACGTCGTGGCGCCGGTCTGCCACTACAACACCCGCTGGGAAGTGGCGCACGGCACGCCGCGCGACAAGATCCAGGTCATCTACAACGGCGTCGATCCGGAGCGCTTCTCGCCCGGACCGCGGCCGGACGGTCCGCTTCATGTTGTCGCTACCGCGCGCATCGACCGCTTGAAAGACATCGAGACATTTCTCCGCGTCGCCGCGCGCGTCGGACGCGGCGTTCGTTTCTCGATCTACGGCGCGGTGAGCGATGAGAAGTACTACCGCGAATGCCTCGCGCTGCGGCGCGAGCTCGGCGTCGATGTGGCGATGGGGGAGGCGACGGACGACGTGGTCGGCGCCTACCGCAGCGCCGATGTCGTGCTGCTGACCAGCATCTCCGAGGCCTTCCCGTTCTCCGTCATCGAGGCGATGTCGTGTGGGCGGGCGGTGGTGGCGAGCGACGTCGGCGGCGTGCGCGAGGCGCTCGACGGCTGCGGCGTGGTCGTCCGGCCGCGCGACGTCGAGACCTTCGCCGCCGAGGTGCGGCGCTTGCTCGATGATCCGGCGCTGCGCGCGAAGCTCGCGGAGAAGGCGCGGGCGAAAGTCATCGAGCAGTTCCGCATCGACGAATCGGTCGCCGCGTATCTCGCGCTGTACCAGGAGTGTGGCAGCCAGGCTGCCGCCATTGCGTCATGACTACGCACGATCTCGCCGTCGACGTCCTCACCCGCACCGGCACGCCGCGTGACGCGTGGGAGATCACCGCGCAGCTCGAAGTGATGGGCCTGCGCGACGCCGACGCGCGCGCGAGCTACGGCCATCGCGACCTCTTCGACCTCGGCCGCGCCATCTTCGACCTGTGCAGGACAGGCGCCGTCGACTGTCCCGTCGAGCCCGACGATCCGCCGAAAAAGCCGGTCAGCTTCTTCGCGCACTACCTCAAAGGCTCGATCTTCGCCGTCCCGATGCTGCTGCAGGCCGCGGCGATCCTGACGTGGGGTTACGGCCTGTGGGGCGCGCGCGACGTCGACGTCCGCACCGGCACCGCCATCGCCCTCGGCTTCGTCTCCAGTTACGTCCTCACCGGCGGCTTCGTGCAGGCCATCACGCGCCGCGGTCTCTTCTATATCTATCAACAGGAATCGGGCCTCGCGCGGTGGGTCGTGCTGCGCGGATGGTGGCTCGGTGCGCGCATCGTCCTCGGGCTGACCGTCCCGGCGCTCGCGTTCAACGCCCTCTACGGCCTGTTGCCGTGGGATCTCTTCCTCGTCGCGACGCTCTACTACGCCTCGCTGTCGATCCTCTGGCTGAACTGGTCGATGGTCTATGTCGCCGGCCAACGCTACTGGATCGCCATCGTCACCGGCGTGGCCCTCGGCGTCGTCGTGGTGCTGGCGCGCTATCGCAGCTGGAATGTGATCGCCGCGAACACCGCCGGCCTCGCGGTCGCCGCGCTGCTCAGTTTCCTCCTTGGCGTCTGGGCCCTCGGCGGATTCGCCCGTCTGAAGCCGCACAATCCGCCGCGCATCACGGTGCTGGTCTATTCGACCTCGCGCTGGTTTCTCTACGGCCTGCTCTACAACGCGTTCGCCTTCGCCGACCGCATCGTCGCCTGGACCGCGCGCACGGGACGCGAAGACCTGCCGCCGTACACGTTCTGGCTCAGCCCGCGCTACGAGCTCGGGATGGACCTCGCGCTGATCGTGGTGATGATCCTCGCCGGAATCGTGGAGGCGGCGGTGCAGACATTTTCGGAGCGCCTGGTGCCGGTGGAGAAGAGCCTGGCCGGCGATGAGCGCGAGCGCTTCAGCGCCTGGTTCCGGTCGTTCTACCGCCGGCGGCTGGCGTTGATCGCGTTCGCCGCGGTGATCGCCATCGCCGCCGCGCGCGGCGGCGTGACGCTCGTCTCGCGTCTGCCGAACGAGCAGATCCGCACGGGCATGGTGTCGCACTCGGCGATGACCGCGTTCTGGTTCGGTGTGGCCGGCTACGCCCTGCTGATGCCGGCGATGCAGAACACGCTGCTGCTGCTCACGCTCTCCCGCGTCGAGCTGGCGGTGCGCGCGATGTCGATCGCCCTGGCGGCCAATCTCATCGTCGGCTTCATCTGCAGCCGCGCGATCTACTACGCCGATGCCGCCGCCGGACTGGTGGCCGGATCGGCGGTGCTGTTCGTGATCACCTGGCTCGACCTGCGCCGCGTCGGCGCGCGGCTCGATTACCACTACTACGCGGCATTCTGACCATGTACACGCTGCTGGCCATCGACTCGACGCTGCGAATCATCTTCGCGATGGCCGTGCTGTTCGTGCTGGTGCCGCGGTTGTGTGGGACAGGCGCCCCCGCCTGTCCGGCCGGCGACGGTTCGGCCGGCGACGGGGACAGGCGAGGGCGCCTGTCCTACACCAATTTCTGGTTCAACTTCGGATGGGGGATCGTCATCCTCACCATCGCCGGCCAGCTGCTGACGCTGATGAAGCTCTACGCGTTGCCGACGCTCGTCCTGCTCTGCGCACTCGTGATCCTGCTTGCGCGCGCATACCAGCAGCGCCGCTCGCCTCTCGCGCTGCTCGCCGACGCCCATCGCTGGGTCACGCTCGCGGTGATCAACGTGCTCGAGCGCCGCGTCTCGATCCGCCGCCGCGCGCGACGCGCCTGGCGCCGCGCACGTACGGCGATCCGCATCGACGCAGTGACGGCGGGATGGATCGCGCTGACTCTGATCGCGGCGGCCTTTCACCTCTACCGGCCGTTCGCCACGGCGAACCTCGGCTACTCCGATAGTTACGCGCACCTCTACCTCGTGAAGCTGCTCGACGAGGGAAAGCAGATCGATCCGGCCTGGGGACCGTATCCGCGCGGCATGCACTTCCTGCTGCTGGCCATCCAGCGGCTGACCAACATCGACGAAGTGCTGCTCGTCAATTTCTTCGGCGCCATCGTCGGGATCCTTTTGACTCTCGCCGTCGCCTGGACCGCTCGCCGCCTCTCCGGCTCGAACATCGCCGGCCTCTTCACGGGACTGATCTTCACCACCATGGTCGGCGGACCGAAGCAGTACTTCATCCTCGGCGGCAGCTTCGAGAGCCTCGACCTCTCCTGGGCCCGCTCGATGACCCTCATGCCGTACGCCAGCGTGCCGGCCGGCACGGGAGAGTTCGACGTCCTGCTCACCGCGTTTCAGCGGCAGTCATCGACGCTCTCGCAGGAGCTGGCGATCGTGCTGTTGTTCCCCGCGATGGTGTTCTTTTTCGAATGGCTGCGCGGATCCGGGGTCGCGAGGTGGGGCTTCATCGGCTGCACCGCGGCGATCGCCGCGATCCATTCCGGCGTGCTCGTTCCGCTCGTTCTCGTCTGCGCCATCGTCGGCGTGATCATGAGAGACATCGTGCGCGGCGCGATCGCGGGCCTCACCGGCATCCTCATCGGCTCGACGTGGCTGCTCGGATTCTTCGCCTATCCGCTCGTGGCGCCCGGCACCCGTCCCGGCTCGACCGCGCTGTTCTATTTCCCGTTTCTCCGATCGTTCACCGGCGACGCGGCGGGAGGATCGTCGGCCCAGGAGCTCGCGTCGTTCAACTCCATCACGCCGCTGCTGATCGTGCTGGCGATCGTCGCGATCGTGATGATCGTGCGCGGGCAACCGGGAGTGAAGATCGCCGCCGCCACGTACCTCGTCTTCTTCCTGATCCACATCTCCTTCCGCATCGGACTACCGCAGATCGTCGAGTCGCGGAGGAACTCCGAATGGTTTCTGATGTCAGTGGCGATGCTGGTGGGAATCGCGGTCTGGCAAGCTAAGAGCCTGCCCTACGTAGGACAAGCTCTCAGCTTGTCCCTCCTCGCCCTCTGGCTGGCCCGCGTCCCCGCCCCCTCCTCCCTCCGCGACCAGCTCCTCAATTACTCCGGCTACGGCTCCGCGTCGCTCGCGGTCGTCGAGATCGCCCACCAGTACGAGCCGTTCACCTGGACGGTGGTCAGTTACGGGCAGGAGTATCCGATGGTGCTGGGGCGGGGCTTCCACATCACGGCGTCGGAGTTTCTCGACCGCTACGACCCGGCCAGTCCGGAGCTGCGCATTCCGACGCGTCACGTCTTCCTGCTCACCGAGCGCGTGCCGCACCGCTTCGAGGTGCTCGACTGGCGCTCGCGCTTCCGGCGCGGCGAGATCGAGCACCGCCTGGAGACGTGGTGCCAGCTCTATCGCGCCACCCATGACGACATCCGCCTGTTCAGCGATGACGGAAATGTGCAAGTATTTCAGATCTCGCGCAGCCAGACCGAGGCCAATCGCATCGCGAAGGAGGCGCGGGCGGAATGACGCTTTTCGCACGCTCTTCGCCCGGTGACATCCACGTCGCCGCCGTCGTGCCGGCCTACAACGTCGGTGAAGAGATCTCCGCCGTCCTCCGCTCCATGCCGCCGATCGTGCGGACCATCGTCGTCGTCGACGACGCCTCGACCGACGACACGGCCGCCATCGTCGAGCGTTGCGCGGTGGTCGACCGGCGCGTCATCGCCGTGAAGCACGAGCGCAATCGCGGCGTCGGCGGCGCGATGGTCACCGGCTTCCGCACCGCCATCGACGCCGGCGCGGACGTGGTGGTGAAGATCGACGGCGACGGCCAGATGCCGCTCTGGCTCGTGCCGCATCTCGTGCAGCCGCTCGCCGACGGCGAGGCCGATTACACAAAGGGGAACCGCTTCCGCGACTTCCAGGCGCTGCGCCAGATGCCGCTCGTCCGCCGCTTCGGCAACGTCATGCTCAGCTTCCTGGCCAAGGCCGCCACCGGTTACTGGCGCTGCTTCGATCCGACCAACGGCTTCATCGCCATCCGCGCCGACGTGTTGTCGCAGCTGCCGCTGCAGAAGATCGACCCGACCTATTTCTTCGAGACCTCGATGCTCGCGCAGCTCTACCTCATCGGCGCGGTGGTGAAGGAAGTGCCGATGCCGGCGCGCTACGCGGGCGAAAAATCGAGCCTCAGCATCGGCCGGGTGGTCCGGCAGTTTCCGCTCAAGCTCCTCGGGTCGTTGATGCGCCGCCTGCTGCTGAAGAATTTCGTCTACGACTTCAACCTCGAGTCGCTGCAGCTCGCCGCCGGAGTGCCGCTCTTCTTCGGCGGCGTCGCCTTCGGACTCTGGAAGTGGATCTGGTACATGCGGCATCAACTCGCGGCGCCGACCGGCACGGTCGTCCTTCCGGCGCTGGCCATCATGCTCGGCGTGCAGTTCCTGGTCAGCGCGGCGACGCTCGACCTGCAGGCCGTGCCGCGCGAGCCGGTGAACCGCGGCGCGTTATTGCCGCCGGATGTGCGCCTCGATGAACGGGCGCGCGGCGGCGACGAAGCGCTCCCACGGGAAGTGGAAGCGTCGCTCGTAAAAGAGGGGCCGCGCATGCGGCGGATCGACGACGCGTTTCGGATCGATCTCGTCGACGACCTCCCGCCGGAGAACGACTAGCTTCAGGAACGATTCGCCGAAGAGGCCGATCCACGTCTTCCGCTGGCTGCGGTACTGCCAGGCGAGCATCGACGCGCGCAAGGCTTCGCTGAATCCGAGCTTCGTCCGCGATCCTGTGCTCCGGATCGGCGAGAGAACGCGAAAGAGGTTCCCGTAACGATTGCCGCGATAGAGCGGGAACTCGAAGCAGGGGACGCCGCGCTTCTGCGCGAACGCCACCGCGACCAGGTGCGCCGCATCGTGGTCCTGATGGCCCCCCTCCCACGCCAGCGTGATGACCTCGCCGACGTCGCGGTCGCGCACCGCGCGCTCGAGGAGATGGAACGCCGCCTCCAGGTGCTCGACCAGCGAGCCGTCGGGGATGTCGTGCCGCGATCCGAGAAAGAGGATGTCGGATTCATCGACGCCGACGTGGGTCAGCACGACGCGCGACTCCGCGTCGCGCACCGAGGACGGCACCTGCGCCGCGCCGTCGGTCAGATACGCGCAGATCACGCGCCGGCCGGACTTCCGCTCGCGGGCGATGCGCGCTGCGACGCCGTATTCGTCGTCCTGATGAGCGAACACGCAGAGGAGGTCAGACATGGTCCGTCGACGCCCACGTCAATGCCCAGCGCTGCTCCAGCGACAACATCGGATCGAACGACAACGCGAGAAAGCGAAAGCGATGCGGCCCGGGAAAGAAGCCGCAGCGGAGCAGCGTCGCAAAGTGCGGATGATCGCGGCTGACCAGCGCCGCGGCGAGGCGCACGCCGCGCCGCCGCGCGTCGCCGATCGCCTCGCGCACGAGCGGGCGCAACGCGCGCGGCTCGCCTCCGAAATCGACCAGGCAATGCGTCGTGATTCCTTTCAGCACGCTGTCGCGGCTGATGAGATGCGCGCCGTCGTTCTCGCGCCGCGTGTAGCGCCAGATCGGACTGTCGTCGAAGCGCCGGCGATCGACGAGCTCGGTCACAGTCGGCGACCGCCGCGGGATCGGAATCGGGATCGACAGCAGCGTCGGACGCAGCAACACCGGCGCGGTCAGAAGAGCCTGAAAACCGGCGCGCAGCATTCCAGCGAGGACGGCGCGGCGGATCTGCCAGGCGATTGCGAGCCGCACGTCGTTGCGCACGCCGTCGATCGCGAATCGAACGAGTCGCGTGAAGACGCCGCTCCGCCGGGCCTCGGGATCGACCATGGCGTCGACCGCCAGGAGCGCGTCGCCGATGGAGAAACGCCGCGGCACGAATCCGAAGTGCCCGACGAGGCGCCCTTCATCCTCGGCCACGAACATCCGTCCGCGCTCGAACTCCCAATCCCAGAACGCCGGCTCCTGCTTCTCGACGTCTTCGTCCGCAAAGACGCGGCGGCGCAGCGCGAGAATCGCGTCGCGATCGTTCGGGCCGGCCTCGCGCATCTCGATCATCGCTTCTTCACCCAGACCACGCTCTCGCCCGGCGGCACCACCAGCCCGCCGATCCGCAGCGGCTCGCGCGAATCGTTCACCGCCGCCACGCCTTTCGCAAACAAACGATACGACGCATCGCCGCGATCGACGCGCGCGCCGAGCGGCTTGCCGAGGTCGGCGAAGTAGAGCGGCGAGTCCTCGGTTCCCGCGACGTAGCCTGCGCCGCCGAACATCTTCGCCATCGCCACCGTGCGGCTCGGGTGGGCGTATTCGAGATGTCCGAAATGAACCTGCGGATATCGGTCACGCGGCAACTGTGCAAAATATCCGCGTATCTCTCTCAGCGGACGCTCCCCGATCAGGCTCTCCGTCAGGTCCCAATCGGCGTACGGAAGGTAATGCGCGGCGCTGCGATAACCCTGGTTCGTGAAGATCAGGACGCGCTCCCGCTTCAGCGCCGCGAGGAACTTCGAGAACGCCGCGTCGTAGTCGAGGCCGGGATGGCGTTTCGCGAATTCCTTCAGCGCCGCCGGGTGCACGTTCTGCGCGGTCGTCGTGTCGAGGAACGCGCCGTCGTATCCGGCGTCGCGCAATTTCGCCGCCAGCATCTTCGCCCGATCGCCGGTATTCACCGGATCGAAGTACCACGCGTCAGCGTCCTTCGATCCCGCGCCGCCGCGCAGCGGAGCGGCGTTCAGCACCGCCTCGGTGTGAATCAGCGTCCGCTCCCACCGCGTGGCGCGCGTGTCGTAGAACGCGACGGCCCACTCGTAGAGATAGAGTTTCGTCCCCGCCGCGTGCAGCGCCGCCACCTGCCCCCGCGGCAGCGGATCGTGCGTCACCAGCACGTCGAATTTCGAGAACGACTGCAGTTGATGCGTCGTGAGCGGCGTCTGGTAGTGGAAGGCGAAGGTGACGGCGAGAAGGAAGTTCATATACGTTAGCGATTGAGCTGTTGAGCTTTTAAGCTTTTAAGCTCAATCGCTCAACAGCTCAACAGCTCTAAAACACACATGCCCTGCGAACACACCGGACCACCCGAACTGATCGAAATGGCCGAGACCCACCTCGCCAGCGTCCCCCGCGAGCAGTGGCCGGGCCGCCGTTTCCGCTGGGCGGAGAACGTCACCGGCGGCATGTGGGCCTCGGTGATCCTCGAAGTCGAGCGGCGCGGCGAACAGTGGGTCGTCGTCCGCCTCGACCGCAATCGCGAGCCGCTCAGTGAGCCTGACTGCGGATTTCGTGAGCTCGCCACTCCCACAGGATCCGATTGAACAGCTGATCGTTCACGCCGTCGACCTTGTCGAAATCGATCGGCGCCGACAGCTCCGCCGCCTTTCCCTTCTCCGGGTTCTTTTCGTCCAGCGGCACCGAGGGCGTGAGGGCGCGATACGGCGTCACATCGGGCTTGTCCGCGAACACGCCCTCCAGCGGACGGGCGCGGAGATCGAACTGCGACATCGGCGGAAAACCGAGAATCGCGCCGATCGCGCCGACGATGTCGCTGCTGTTGACGAAGTGATGCTGCACGCCGCCGCGGCTCCAGGGCGAGATCACGAAGGCGATGGAGCGATGCGAATCGACGTGATCGGCGCCGTCCTGCGCGTCGTCCTCCACGACGAAGACGACGGTGTCGCGCCAGAACGGCGTCTGCGACAGCGCTTCGATCATCCGTCCGAGGGCCAGATCGTTGTCCGCCATGTAGGCGCGCGGCGTCGGACGTCCCGCCTTCCCTCCCGACGTGTGATCGCTCGGCAGGTGAATGATCTCGAACTGCGGCATCGTGCCGCGCCGGACATACTCCTTCAGCTCCGATAACCAGACGTTGGCGCGACGCTGATCGCTGATCGTCATGTCGAACGCCGGATAGTCCGGACAGGTGTCGGGCTGCGCTTCTTTTTTCACCGAGTGATAGGTCTTCTTGTCCTTGCCGTCCGGCAGCGCCTGCTCGCCGTAGATGCGCAGCGAGATCCCTTTCTGGATCGCGCGCGTCCAGAGGAATCCCTCCACCGGCTCGTCGACGTCGCCCTCGTCGTCGGGCGCCGGACGCTTGTCGTCGTAGAGCGGATGGACGGTCTTCTCGCCGTAGTCGGTGACATACGCGGCCGTCGACCAGATGTGTCCCTGCTGGCTCACCTCGGCGTTGCAGAAGAAGCGGTCGAAGAGCCCGAAGCGCTCGGCCAGCGCGCGATGATTCGGCGCGGAGTCGCGCCCGAAGAAGAGCAGCGACGGGTCGCCGTCGCCCTGCGGCATGTCGCCGAATACCTGGTCGTACGTGCGGTTCTCTTTGATGATGTAGATGACGTGTTTGAACGGCGGATAGGACACTTTCTTCGGCGCGATGTTCCAGCCGTTCGCCACCGCGACGCGGCCTGAAAGCGCGGTGAGATCGGTCAGCGGAAGCGCGATCGTACGAATCGTACCGTCGATCAGATTGAGCGTGTAGTCGGAGTTCTTGACGTTCTTCAGCGGCGTCAGTCCATTCGGGTTCGGATGCGTGCCGTGCCCTTTCGAGCTGAGGACGAGCAGGCGATCGGACGACGCGATCAACGCCGTCGGATACCAGTCGACCGGGATGCGTCCGAGGAGTTTGCGCGTGGCGACGCTGAACACCGCGACCGCATTGTTGTCCGCCTCCGCCACGAACAGCTGTTTGCCATCCTTCGAGAGCGCGAGCGCGTTCGGCGTCGATCCTTCGCTCGGACCGCCCGGCGAGCGGTCGTCGAGCGTGCCGGTGACGCGGCGCGACTTGGTGTCGACGATGGCCACGCGGTCGACGCTCGCCAGCGCGACGTAGAGCTTCGTTCCGTTCAGCAGCAGCGCCGACGGATGGCGGCCGACGCGCAAACGCCCGTCAGCGACGAGGCGTCCTTCGTGCGATCGAAACGCCGAGACGCTCCAGCCGCCCCACGCCGAGACCCACACCTCGCCGTCCGGCGCGACGGCAATGCCGTACGGATAGTGCTCCGTCGCCAGCCGCTGCACGACTTCGCCCTTCTCCACGTCGACGACGGCCAGCGAATCGGCGACGTTCTCGGCGACATACAGCAACTTTCCGTCGGGCGAGAACGCCAGTCCCGCCGGATAACGCAGGCCGGCGTCGCTCTTGATGGAGATCGTCCGTTCGTCAACCAGTTGACCATCGCGCCAGGCGTAGGCGTAGATCACGTCGTCGTTGCCGCCCGAGGCGTAGAGCGATCTGCCGTCGGGGGAGAAGGCGAGCCCGAGGAACGTCGCCGGCTTTTCGATCGTCTGCGTGACCTTGCCGGAGTCGAGATCGACGACCTGCAGCCCTTCGGTCTTGAATCCGGTCAGCAGGACGACGGCGTGTTTGCCGTCCGGCGCCACCGCCATCGCCAGCGGCATGTTGCCGACGTCAATGAAACGACCGGCGGGGTCGAGCCTCACGCCGGTCGGGAGAAGCAGCGCTAGGAGAAGGCTGGCGATCCACATCAGATGAGGATCGCACGATTTCCAAAAGAGGGGAGCGGACGTCTCGTCCGCTCATCAGGCCGTGCGGACGAGACGTCCGCACCCCTCACAATCCTACTTCGCTACCTTCGCCTCTTCGATGATCACCGGATAGCGATACCCCGCGCCGAAGTCCTTGTCGACATGCACCACGCCGCTGATCACGACCACGTCGCCGACGACCGCGGTGTCGCTGGTCGTCACGGTGATGTCGTTGTCACTCTTCTCGGTCGAGCCGGAGCCGTCGCGCAGGTGGATCCAGTTCTTTCCCATGATCCCGCCGAGAAACTTCACGACCTTGCCGCGGACCACGACCTTGCCGTCCTTCAGCGCTTCGCGCGAGGCCCACACTTCAGCGACCGACTTCGCGTCGCTCCCCTCGGCCTTCGCCACCTTGATCGGCGTGTTGTCGGCGGCCGCCGGCGCGCTCATGTGCTGTTGCGCCGCCGCCACGGGAGCCGCTCCCGGTCCTTCGAGCGAGCCGAAGAGGATGCGGTCGAACGTCCGCTTCAGCGTCTTCGACTCGAACTTCTCCGCCGTCATCTGCACCGTCATCGTCACCGTCTGCCCCTGCTTCACGGGCGTCTGGCGGACGGCGGCCCATTTGTCGCCGTCGTCGGTCTTCAGCTTCAGGTAGGTGTAGCCGGCGGCGTCGAACGTCTCGGCCACCGTGCCGGTGACCTTGGCGCCGATGTTCCCCGCGGTCGCACCCATTGCCGGGTGGCCGGGCGGCAGCGAGACGGTCGTGGCGGTGGTCGCGGTCTCCTGCGCGGTCTGCGCGACCGTGGCGGTCGGCTGGGCAGGGGCGGCGGGCGTGGCCACTTCCGATTTCTGATTGCAGGCGAAGAGAGCGAGAGCTGCGAAGAGAAGGCTGATCTGTTTCACGCAGACAATCTCGCACGAGCGCCAGAACGTTTCAAAGAAATGGGTCACAGGCCGATGTGTCGATCATCACATTGACGGCGCTACTGCAGCGTGTGTTGCGGGGGTGGCGCGCCGCTGAACTCGTTCGCTTTCACGAAACTCTTGATCGCGGCGTCATCGACCTCGATCGTCGCGGCCGCGCGGAGCTTCTCCACCCAGCGCTTGCGGGCGGCCTCTTTGCGGATATCGAGCGTCTTCCGCGCGACTTTGTCCTTCACTTCCTCGAACGTCAGCTGACGCGCCGGCTTGATCTCCTTCACTTTGATCAGGTGCCAGCCGCCGGGCGACTGAATCGGCTTCGACACCTCGCCCTGCGCCATTGCCAGCACCGGCTTGAACGCGGCCGGGACTTTGTCCGGCGTGATCCAGCCGAGGTCTCCGTCCTGCATCGCGGAGATCGGGTCGCGCGAGTACTTCTTCACCGCGATCTCGAATTCCGTTCCGGCGGCGAGCGCCTGCCGCACGGTGACGCCGTCCTTCTCGTTGCTGACGAGGATCTGCGCGACGCGACGCTGTTCGGGCGCCACGAATTCGTTCTGGTGCTCGTCGTAGTACTTCCGGTTCTCCTCGTCCGGCACCGCCAGCCCTTTGAAGATGTGATCGCGGAAGAGGAGGCTCTCCATCACGTACTCGCGATACTTCCGCACCTCGCCGGCGATGGCCGGATCGTCCGCCATCTTGCGCGCCGCGCCTTCGAGCGCGAGGAGCGGCTCGAGGACCGCTTCGGGATCGGCCGTGGTCATGGCGACGGGCGAGAAGAGGACCGGGTACTTCGCCCAGAGCTCTTCCAGGAATTCCTTCCGCCGTTCCTCGAGGCGGCGTTTGTACAGGACGTTCTCGATGCGCGCCGCGACCTCGTCGAACGGCGGGCGATCGACGTCGACGCGGTTCTCGACGATCACCACTTCGAAGCCGCTCTGCGTGGCGATCACCGGCGATACCTCGCCCGGCTCGAGCGCGAAGACGATCGTTTCCCACGCCGGCTCCATCTGGCCGAAGGTGGCGACGAGATGCCCGCCGTGGACGCGCGAGTCGGCGCGCGAGCAGTCGCGCGCGAATGGCTCGACGTCGGCGCCGTGCAGGATCGCGGCGCGAATCTCCTCCGCCTCCTGCTTCGTGTCGACGGCGATCTGACGCACCTTCATCACGAACGTCAGCGACTCCCAGATTTTCTTGACTTCGTCGCGCGACGGCCGGGCCTTGTCTTCGATCTCGCGCTTGAGCAGCAGTTTCGCGGAGCGCGTCCGTTCGAGGTCGGCGGCGAGCTGCGTGACGGTCGGATCCTTGTCCAGTCCGATCTCGTACGCCTCCTGCACCAGCAGCTTGTCGTCGATGACGATCTTCAGGAACTCGCGCGCCTCGGCGTTGCCGCCGAGGAACTTCGCGTGTCCGCTGTGGCGATCGGAGAAGAGCTCGACGACGTCCTGCGACGTGACCGGCTCACCGTTGACCTTGGCCAGAGTGAAGCTGGTGCCGGCCCTTGCGGACCAGGGAAGCGACAGGAGCGCGATCGCCAGAATGGTTCGAGTTTTCATGTTTTGTCCTTGCGGTGGCGATCATCTCCGTCGCCACGCGGTCGCTGAGAGAGACGCTGTTCGAAACGGCGCCCAGCATGAGAAAGCCGATGTAATCGCTGCCTTTGCGGTTCTGCTGCGAGGCCCAGAGCACTCTCGACGCGACGGCGTCGACGAGCGTGGCCTCGACGTCGATGGAGGGCGATTCGTTGTACGCGTAGATCGTTCCGCGCAGGAAAAGCGGCGTGCCGACGATCTTCGCCAGCGCCGCCAGGTCCTGCGAACCGATGCCGTGCAATGACACGCGCGCCTGCAATGCCGCGGCGCGAAGGATGGCAGGATCGACGACGTGGAAGCCGGCGGCTTCGAGCCGCAACGCCATGACGTCGGCCAGCACGCGCGGCGCGTCGGCGACGTTCGAGTTGTTGTCGAACGGCAGCACGCACACGGGCCGCGATCGATCGAGCTCGGGAGAAATGTAGTGGGGTGCGGACGTCCTCGTCCGCACGGAGCGGACGGGACGTCCGCTCCCCTCCTGGCGCGGGAACGTGCGCATCAGCGCGTCGACGGCTGCCGCCGCCACGTTGTCCGTCTTCCCGAACCCGAGCACCCGCTCCGTGTCACTCGCCGCGATCGCCGCCACGTTGCCCCACGTGATGTCGCCATCGGCGTCGATCAGATGCGCCGAAAGGCCGGCCGTCGGATTGCGGTCGTGCGTGTGCATGTAGAGCGTCACGGTGAGAATCGCGCTCGCGCCGCTCTTCTCCAGGATCTTCGCGCGCACGGCGGCGTCGATCGAATCGAGATAGCGCACGCGCTCGGTCTCGAGCAGCGCTTCGATCTCCTCGCCCGCCGCGACCTTCCAGCCCTTTGCTTCGACGGCCTTCACGATGAGCGGCTGGATGTCGTTCGGTTCGCCGCATACGTTGTCGAGCGGCATCAGGACGACCGACCCCGCGAGCGCGGCGCGGCTCAGCAGCAGCATCAGGAGAATGCGTTTCATCACTTCAACAAGGTCCCCAGCTCGCGACGCACGACGCGGCGCGCCGCTTCGGTCAGTGATTCGCCGCCGACGCCGAACAGCCGCGTCGACACGCCGGCGCCGCTGCGGGTCTGGCCGACCGACCAGATCGTGGTGCCGGAGTGCGTCTCGATCAGGCGAAGCTGGATCGTGATCTCCGGCGTCGGCGTGGAGCCGCTGCGCCCTTCGGCGAAGTCGACGACGCTGCCGACGAAGAGTCCGTCCACGCCGAGGTCCTTGCCGATGCGCTGGTATTCGGCGGGACCGAGGGCGTCGACGGTCGCGCCGCCGCCGCGCATCACTTTCGTGACCTGGCCCGGCTCGGTGACGTCGAAGACGCTCAGCGACAGGAGCTCGAGATAGAAGATCTTCTGCACCTTGTCGCCGGAGTTGCGGTCCTGGGCCAGCGTGTCAAACGGGAGGACGGCGACGCTCTTGATCGCGCCGAGGTCGGCGTTCGCGTGCATGAAGCGCGTCTGGTGCGTCGTCGTGCCGCACGCCGCGCACAGCAGCGCGGTCAGGAGCAGTGACAAATGGCGTTTTGCAATCATGGGCTGCCTCATTTCGTAAGGGTCACCGTCGCGTAGAGCGTCCGCTGCCGCAGTGACGTGGTGGCGAAGCTGGTCGAGACGGACGTGTAGTTGAGATCGAGCATCACCCACCGGTTCATCAGCCAGCGGGGGTTGAAGATCAGGCGCCGTGCGCGGCGATTGACGGTGGGATCGATGTCCTGATCGAACGCGCCGCCGAGCGACAGGGTGCCGTCGCCGAACGGATACCAGTCGACGTGGTAGCGCTGCGTGAATCCCGAGACGAGCTGCCCCGCCGCCCAGCCGTAGCGCGCGCCGAGCGTCAGCTGCCGGCCGCTGCGCCAGATGAGCTCGGAGGAGACGCGATCGTCGCGTTGCGCGCCGAGGAGCTGCACCGCCGGATCGGTGGAGTCGGTGCTGGTGCGCTGCAGCGTCCCGTTGAGCAGCATCCGCAGCGACGGGGCCAGCTGCAGGTTTCCGGTGATGTTGAAGAAGCGGCGATCGGCGGTGCCGGCGCCGTTGGCGATCGTCTGCGTCTGGACGCCGACATCGGACGTGAGCGTGACGGAGCGGATGACGAACGCCGTGACGTGCAGCGCGCGCGTGTCGAGCCGGAACTTGCTGTCCTGCACCGCTTCGTCCTGTTGTCCCGCTTCGAGCGTGACTTTCAGCTGGCGCGTCGGCGTGTAGTCGACGAACGTCGAGAGGTTCGTCAGGTCGTCGCCGCGTCCGGTGTACGTCTGCGCGGTGCGGCGGAGTAATTGGACGCGCAAGGTGAAGTGGCGGGGGAGATCGTATTGAATCGAGCCGAGGTGCTCGATGTCGGAGGTGTTGTTGCGGGGAAGCGTTCCGAATCGTTCGTGCAGCGCGCTGTAGGTGCCGGCGTAGCCGATGAGCAGTGTCTTGATCGGCTGGTATGTGAACGTCGTCGTGCCGGTGTATGTGTTCTGCGTGCCGTTGCGCGATTTTCCCGGCGTCACGGTCGTGTGGTAGTACGCCTGAATCTCCGCAATGAACGTCTGATCGGCATTGACGCCGAAATTCACGACCTTGAACCAGCGGCCGGTGGTCAGGTCGAACGTGACGGCATAAAGCGAGAGCGGCGCGTTGAACGTCGTCTGGGCCGAAGTCACCGCGCGCCACAGCTGGCCGTCGTCGCTCGTGTAGAGGTCCCACGTCACCGCGCCGCCGCCGTGCTGCAGCGGATTTCCGGCCGGGTCGCGGACGACGACGCGGATCTCGTCGGCGCGATCGACGCGCGCGAGATCGATGACCAGGTTCTGGAAGGACGAGCCGTCGGGACCGAGGGAGAGGCCGGTGCTCGTATTGAGATTGCTGTCGATGAGGCCGGGAGAGGCGACGGGCGGGTGGTCGCGGCCGTCGAGCGGAGTGTCGTCGACCGACCAGAGCGCGCGGCTGATGGCCAGCGGCGTCGGGATCGACGAAGTCGTGCCGCCGACGGCGCTCTCCGCGAGCGTCATCAGCTGCATGTCGCCGGCCGCGGTCACGGAGAGCCGGCCGCCGAGGTGCGTCGAGGCCCAGGTCAGGCCGGCGGTATGCGCGGTCGTCTTGCGGTCGTAGCCGGCGGCGGGGTCGGTCGAATGGAAGTAGCGCTCTTCCGCCGTCGCCTGCAGTCCTCGCCAGTGGTATTGCAGCGAGGCGAGGGCGTTGTCGTCGGTCAGGTCGATGCGGGCGTTGTCGTCGCGCGTGGCGTTGCGCGCGCCGAGGATGTGCAGCACCGGCAGGTTGTCGGGCTGCCACGTCATCTGGCCGAGCGAGCGCTGGATCGTGCGCGTGGAGCTGTTGTCGCCGAATTTCGACTGGAGATTGAGCCACTCGCTGCGGGCCATCATCTGCAGCGTGTCGGTATTGAGGATCAGCTCCGCCACCGGCTGGATCTGCCGCGAGCGGCTGTTTTGCGAGAACGTCGTGTAGTCGTTCGTGCCGCGGAAATCGTCGATGCGGCAGAAGAGGCGGACGAGCGACGTCGTGGTGAAGGCCTTGGAAAGCCGGAGGTCGTACTGCTGGCGGAATCCGTCCGTCGACACTCGTTCGGACTCGCGGCTTTCATACGACAGCAGCGCGCGGCCGGAGAGGTCTTCGCCGCGTGCGGCAACGGCGGCTAGCAGAAGAACGGCGAACGGTAACGCGCGGTTCATCGCGGATAGCTCGTCGTGTACGTCTGCATGCCGTGGCAGCTCGAGGTGCAGGTGCCGCCCGCCGGCGTCCGGATGTAGGTGTTGATTCCGGGGAAGCGTCCGGTGGCGATGAGCGCGCCGTTGCGCACGCTGCCGTGCGGGTCATGACAGGCCGAGCACTGCACGCGCTGAATCCCGGCGTGCAAGGTGTGGCCGGCGAAGCGGCTGCCCGGCGCGTTGGCGGTGTAGGCGTCGCGCAGATGGCATTCGAAGCAGACGTCGTCCTGCGATTTTTTCAGCAGATAGCGATACGACCCGCCGTGCGGAGCGTGACAGTCGCCGCAGGTGACGCGGCTGTCGGCGGCGAATCCATTGACGAACGACTGCGGGTCGATGCGCGTGTCGCGTCCCGCGGCCTGGATCGGATGGAACGACGCATTGGCCGGATTGGTCAGGCGCGCCAGGTCGGTCTGGCCGATCCGCTGCTTCGTGAACGACGAGTGGCACTTGAAGCAGACCTCGTACTCCAGCGGATCGCCGGGATCATCCGCGGCGGCGAGGCGATAGACCGGCGTAACACCGGCGCCCCCGTTCACGACCTGCACTCGAGAAACGCCGGCGAGACGGTTGTTCGAGGAGTCCGCGGACGAGGGCGCCGGATCCTTCATGACCTTGTGAGCGTTGTGGCAGTCGGAGCAGGCGGCGGCGTGGACGTACGGGTCGCTCAATGCGGAGCGGATGTCGTCATGGCACCGCACGCACAACCGCGCCGGCCGTTCCGTGAGCATCGACGCAATCACGCCCTGCGCGTCGCGCACGCCGTGCGGATCGTGGCAGTCATCGCATTGTGATTGCGCGTGCGCCGAGCGCGAGATGTCGCCGTTCATGTGACACGCGATGCAGGGATCGTCGCGCGTGCCGTGCTGATCGTGGCATTGCACGCACGATTGCCGCGCGTGGCCGGTCGTTTTGTAGGCGCCGTTCTTTGCAAGGCAGAAAGCAGAAAGCAGAAAGCAGAAGAGACAGAGGCCGAGCGTTCTCGCCTTCTGCCTTCTGCCTTCTGCCTTCTGCTTTCCGATCATTGGTTGTGGCACTCCTGACAGGTCGAATCGATCGACACGCCGTCGGCGTAGATCAGCGAGGCGTTGTTGTCGGAGCCGTGCGCCTTGTGGCAGGAGACGCAGATCACCTGATCGTCAGCCGAGGGGATCGCGTTGTCGCTGGGGCTGAGGACCGGGACGCGAGGCAGTGTCACGGCGGCCCAGATCGTGTAATCGACCGCCTTGTCGATCGAGTGATGCGTCGGCGCGCCGTGGCACTGGCCGCACCACTTCGAGACGCCCGACTTGTAGATGACGTTGCCCGGCACATAGACCTGCGCCGGATTCGAGCCGTTCGCGCGATTCGTCTGTACGGTCGTGATGTTGATAGGCGTCAGGCCCGTTTTCGTCGGATCGGGGCGCAGGTTGCGATAGTTGTCGTTGCCGTGCGGGTCGTGACACGTCGTGCAGGTCAGGACCATCGGCACTGTGCCGCCGGGCGGCACTTCGGGCGTCGGATTATCGAGGTGATGCGCGTTCGGCGTCGGCATGCCGCCGCTGTTCGGAAACGCGCCGGCCGCGGATTCGCCGACGTAGCCGATCGGCGCGACCACGTCGGGCGCGTCGGGATGCGAGCCGTCGTGGCAGGAGAGACAGAGCTCGAGCGTGGTGCCGCGGCGCAGCAGCATCGGCGCCGGCGTCGGATCGTTGTCCGTCCGCATCGGCTGGCCGTTGGCCGAATTGTGCTGGGTGTGACAGTCGGAGCAGACCATGCTCGCTCCGTAATGCCAGTCGCCGCCCGCCGCGATGGACGCACTGCCGAACGTGACGGCGGCAAGGAAAATCAGAAGATGGAACCGGGGCATTGTCCGTCTCGCCAGAGTCAGATTAGGCACTTCGTTTTGCGGCGAATGGACGAGGAGTCACCGGAGCGCGTGTTGCGTGTCACACGGGGGAAAGAGTTGCCGGTTGCCGGTGGCCGGTGGCCGGAATCGGGGAACCGGCAACCGGGAACCGGCAACCCGTGCCAGCCAAAAAAAGAGGCCGGCACAAGGCCGGCCTCTCTGTTGAAACCGATGTTGTACCGGCTAGAACGGAGTGATCGAACCGCCCATGCCGTGGCACGACTTGCACAGGGTCTTGTAGGCGCCGTCGCCTTCTTCCGTCGTGTCGGCGGCGGTCGGGCTCGGGTAGATCAGCGCGAACGGGTTCTTGTTGCCGTGCGCCTTGTGGCAGGTGAGGCAGCCCGGGCTGTCGGTGGCAGCGGTCTGCACCGCGCTCGCCTGGTAGATCTTCAGGTTGCCGGCGGCCGTGGCGTTGGAGAACGAGGCGATCTTCACGACGCCCGTCGGGTGGCGAACGAATCCGGTTCCGTCGCCGGTCTTGTCGGTGGTCGGGTCGCCGCCGTGGAAGTCGCCGTGGCAGACGCCGCAGAACTGATCCATGTGGTTGCTCGACTTCGCGCCGTTGAAGACGATCTCGCTGCCGTCAGCCACGCGGCTGAAGACGACCGCGTTGCGGCCGTAGTAGCTCTGGAAGTTGGCGGTGCCGGAACCGAAGACGTAGCTGTTGCCGCCGATGATCGTGACGTCCTTGGTGGCGTCGAAGGCCGCGGCCTTGGCCACGGTCGGGCTGACCTTGGGAGCGTTCGCGCTGGTGATGGCGCCGCGCATGGCGTACGGGATCAGGTTACGGAAGTTCGCGCTGCCGTGCGGCGAGTGGCAGCTGACGCACTCCAACTCGGAGCCGGCGGCGAAGTAGTTGCCGACGCCCGCGCCGTCATATCCCGGAGGACGAACGGTCGAACCGATCTTGTGTCCGCCGCCCGTGGCGTCTTCGCGGACGCCGCCGGCGGAGCGGATGTAGCCATTGAGGTTGTCGCCGAAGGTGTCGGGAGCGAAGGTCTGGTCCTTGTGGCAGGACGAGCAGACGTCGTCATTCTTCAGCAGGGCTTCGCGGCCCGGGCCGGGGTTCGGAGCGGGGTAATACGGATTGATGGCCCGATTCGGCGAGGCGCCCGCGTTCGGCGTGGTGATGGCCAGGCCGTCGGTCAGGTTGTTGTGCGCGCTGGCGTGCATCGAGTGGCAATCGGAACAGTTCATGTTCTCGTTGTAGTGATAGTTGCTCTGGGCCATGAGCGGGAGCGCCGCCACGGCCAGCAGAACCGTCAGGATGATCGTGAGTTTCCGCATGTCTGTTTATCTCCTCGTGCTTCCGATCACGTCCGGAAGCGTTGTCGCGCTCGTATTGAGCGATCGAAATGCCATACCGCTCACAGTGCGATGTTCAGGACTTAACTGGCTGATTACAAACAGAGATGCACCGCGCGATCACAGCGTCGTGTCACAGGCGGCGAGGTGGTGATTGCGTGATATTCCCCACAAGAGCTGTGTGAAAATCCCCAATTGGCGTAATTGGGGCCGGAATGAATGATTCCGCCGCGATTTCCGGTGACGAAACGACGCGCGTTTCTTCGCCGCCCGCACACGAATTGCGTTCGTCGTCACACAGGAGCGCGTGTCATCCGTCACGTTGTGCCGTGTCAGTGCTACGCTCGCCGCGAATGACGGCATCGGAACGGACGATGATCGGCGCGATCGCCTTCGCCGCCCTCGATTCCGGATACCTGGCGTGGCGATATCTCGCGCTCCGGCTGGCGCTGGTGACGCCGGGGACGAGCATCTGCTCCTGGTCGCGTCACATCGACTGCGATCGCGTCCTGCTCTCGCCCCAGGCCAATGCGTTTTTCGTCCCCAACGCCATCCTCGGCGCCGCCTTCTACATCGGCTGCCTGGTCTGGTGGTCGTTCGGCAAGCGCCTCGGCGACGACTATCGCTTTCACATCATCCGCACGCTCGCCTTCTGGCTCGGCGTGGCGTCGCTGTTCACGCTGCGCTTTTTCTGGCTGCTCGTACACCTGCCGTTTTTCTGTCCGCTCTGTCCCCTGAACCACGTCGCGACCTACGTGGCGCTGATGGCGGCAGTGATGACGTTCCGGAAGACGTCGCGGCCCGCGGCGCACGTTCAGATCCGGCGTCTGGTCCCGCTCGTTGCGGCGTGCGTGCTGCTCTTCATCGCGCTGCAGTTGCTCTGGTTTGCGGCCGAGGTCAACGGCGTGCTGCGGTTGCCCGTCACTCCTTGACGCGCGTGTCGGTCGCGATCCAGTTGACCTCCCACGTCTTTCCGCCGTCGTCCGAGAAGGCCTGCTCGAAGCGGATCGAATCGGGCGTCAGCGGCGTGATCACGAAGCGGACGAAGATCGCGCGGCCGTTGAACGTTTCCTGGTCATAGAACTCGCCGCGGCCGTTTTTGAACTGTCCGATCGTCGGCTGTGCCAGCGTGCCGTCCGCGGCGTTCGCGAAATTCAGACTCCACTGCTGCGACTGCGGGTTGTAGAGCCGCAGACTGAGTCCGGTGAAGTGCCCGGAAGGCCCGTCCGCCTCCAACTCGATCAGATTGGCCCGCCCGTTCCACACCTTGCGCGCCACCGTCGTCCCGTTCATCTCCACCCACGTCGTGGAGCCGGTCAACGGCTTCGTCAGCCGCTTCACGTTCGTTTTCCAGGTGCCGATCTCGAAGTCGAAATCGTGCTGCCCGTCGCGGGGAGTTTGGGCGAGGGCGGGGGAGGCGATGGCGCAAAGGAGGAGAAGGGATCGGAGGATGGTGGTCATGAGATTCGATTCTCACCGGCGGGTGGCATTACGCAATAGCCACTCGGAGGGGAGGGGATAGGACCACTTCGCTGCGGTCGCACGGAGGAGATGGGCACGCCATCTGAATCGACGTAAAATTTGGATCGAGGCGGATATGGATTGGCACCCTCACATCACCGTGGACCCGAACATTTGCCACGGGCAAGCGTGCGTCACCGGGACGCGAATCCTCGTGGCGGTCGTTCTCGATAATCTCGCAGCCGGCGTCCCGCCGGCCGAGATCATCAGTAGCTATCCGCGCCTGACCCAGGAAGGCATTCAGGCCTGCATCGCGTACGCCGCGGACCTGGCGCGAGAAGAAGTCGTCGGTCTGCCGGCGTAACGACGCGCATGAAGTTCAAGGTTGACGAGAATCTCCCTGACGAACTCGCTCACCTTCTCACGGATTTGGGATGGGACTGCCGAACCGTGGTTGAGCAGCGGCTCGGCGGAGCCGACGATCCGACCGTCTCACGAGTGTGTGATGAAGAGGAGCGCATACTCGTCACTTTCGATCGCGGGTTTGCGAATATCAAGAATTACCCGCCCGCACATCATGCCGGAATCATCGTGTTTCGCCTGAAACGCCAGGACAAGCCGCATGTTCTCGCCGTCAGCTCCCGTCTCATTCGCGCGCTGCGTGAACGACCGCTTCGCGGTGAGCTGTGGATCGTTCACGAAGATCGAATCCGCATACGCCTTCCCGCCTGATAGACAGACGATAGACTGTCCCTCAATGGCCGCCTCATCCCCGACTCCGCGCACGCAGCTCATTCACGTACTTCGCAGCGCCTGCTCGGGCGAGTTGGCGGCTGGTTACGCCTATCGCGGCCATTGGAAGAGTGTTCCGCCAGGAATGGTCCGGGAGCGGATTCGGGTGATCGAAGAGGAGGAATGGCACCACCGCAGAAACGTTCAGGGTCTGCTCGCTGAGCTGGGCTCCGGGCCGTCCAAAGCGCGCGAGATGGTGTTCTGGCTGGTCGGAAAGTCGATCGGCCTGTTCTGCCGCATCGGCGGCCGGTTCATTCCGATGTACGGAGCGGGGCGGCTCGAGTCGACGAACATCGCCGAGTACGAGCGTGCTGCGGCGCTCGCGCTCGAAGCCGGCTATCCCGAAATGATCGATTGTCTATTGACGATGGCGGAAGTGGAATGGGAGCACGAGCATTTCTTCCGCCGGCAGATCATCGGACATTGGATGCTTCGCATGTTTCGCCTTTGGCCGGCTCCACCGCCAAAGCACAACATCCGATCGGCGTATGCGGATGCAACGGAATCACTCGCCGTTTTTCCTTGACGGCCGATCGTAGTAGTACACCTTGCCGCGAACCTGCAGGCCCGTTGCGCGAATTTCGAATTCCGTGGAGCTGGTCGTAACCATCGATTCCGCGGTGACCCGGATGGTCGACATGCTCTCGTCGCTGTCTCTTCCGAGCCGGAACTGCGCGTGCGAAAACGTCGCCGGCAGGTCGCAATACGTCACGCCGCTGAACTCGGCCTCCAGGTAGTGGTAGTAGACGAAATCATTGCTGCCGAGAATCAGCAGAGTGCCATCCTCGTTCTTCGCGACTTCGTAATCCCACAACGCCAGCCCGTTGATTCTGCGCAGTTCCTTTTCCATCGTGTCGCACGAGAGTATCAGCGTACCGGCTCGAACACCTGCACGCGCGCGTTTCCGCGCTCGACGACATAGACGCGGTCCTTGTCATCGACCGCGACGTCGCTCGGGAACGACAGCTGGCCGGCGCCTTCGCCGAGGCCGCCGAACTGGTGGAGGAGGACGCCGGCGGGCGTGAAGATCTTGACCTGGTGACGCAGCTCGTCGGTGACGAGGACCCGGCCCTGCGAATCGAGGGCGATGCCGGAGGGCAGTGAAAAATTCGCCGCGCCCATTTCGTGACGCCCCCAGCCGCGCACAAAATTGCCCTGGGAATCGAAGACCTGGACGGCGATGGCCTGCTGATCGGCGACGTAAATCGCGCCGTCGCTGCCGATCGCGATCGCACAGACGGATTGCAATTGCCCTTCATCCGTTCCGCGGCTGCCGAATTGCTGGCGTTTACGGCCGTCGGGGTCGTAGATGAAGATCTGGCCGGAGTGATTGTCGGCGATGTAGAGCCTGCCCTCGGCGTCGTACGTGAGCGCGCCGATCAATGGCGTTCCGTCGATTCCGCTCAGCGTGACGTCGCCCTTGTAGACGCCGCGGTAATTGAAAAGGCGAATGCGCGAGCGGTCGCCTTCGACGACGGCGATTCCGCCGTTCGGCGCGATTGCCACGCGTACGGGATCGTGCAGGTATTGTCGCGACGTGAACGAATAAAGCTCGGCGCCGTCGGGGCGAAATACGGACACGGCGCCATTTCCGGTATCGGCCAGCCATAGCTCCGAATGCTTGCGGTCATAGGCGAGGGCGCGCGGGCGGGCGAAGGTGCCGAGGTAGAGGTGTTGATTGAAGATGGCGACGGTGCGGTATTCGAGTTGAGGGTCGTCGGCCAGGGATGTGGCGGCGAATAGAACGAGGACGAGCGCGAGAAACCTACTGGCCATGCTGCACACCCATCGCGTCGTTCGCGGCGTGGCACTCGATACAGAGCGTGCGCTGCGGATCGGCGCGCAGCATCATGCGATTCTGTGAGCCGTGCGGCGAGTGACACGACAGGCAGGTCATGCCCTGCTTCGTGCGTGGATCGATGACGTTGGAGCCGACCGGATGGCCGAATTGCGCGTGGCCGCCGTGGCACTTCGAGCAGACGGCGTTGATGTCGCCCTTGAGCAGGTGCGCCTTGCCCGACTGGTGCGGCTCATGGCAGCTGGTGCAGCGTCCGCCGTTCGCCTTCAATGGATGGATCGACACGGAGTGATCGATCTGGTCTTTGATGTTTTTATGGCATCCGAGGCAGACCGCGCGCTCGTCGTTGTTTTTGATGAGGCCCGGTTCGTCGGCCGTATGCGGGTTGTGGCACGTTACGCAGCCCTGCTCCAGCGCCTTGTGCGCGCCCGGCTTCTGCGCCAGCGCCTTGATCGGCGCGTGGCAGCGATAGCAGAGCTCCGTCGGCGTCTTCGTCAGCAGCGCGGACGGCTTCGGCCCGCTTGCATCGTGGCAGCGCGCGCAGCCGGTGAAGACCTGGTGCGGTTTCGAACGGATCAGGTGCTGCTGTTGCGATCCATGTGGATTGTGGCAGGAGACGCATTGCAGCGCCGCGGCCGGGAAGTGCTTATGCGCGGTGGCGAGCGCCGCGTCGGCCGGATCGTGGCACGTGCGGCAGAGCGCGTTCGGGTTATCGATCAACAGGTTCGCGTTGGCCGAGGAATGCGGCGCGTGGCATGTATCACAATCGCCGCCGGCGAATGGCGCGTGTACGGACGCCGCGCTCTTGAGCTTCTTCAATGATTCGTGACAGGTGAAGCAGAGCTCTTCGCCTTTCTTCAGCAGGCCCTTCGCATTGGCCGACACGTGCGGACTGTGGCAGCCGACGCACTGTCCTTTTTTCACCGGCTCGTGAACGACCGGCTGAATCAGGTCCCTGGCGATGCCGGAGTGGCAGTCGGTGCAGAGCGAGACGCCGACGTGCGAGATGAGATGACGCGCACGGCCGGCGTGCGGCGTATGGCAGGAGAGGCATTCACCCGCTTTCGCCGGCGCATGAACCCAGGTCCCTTTGCGGTATTTATCGGGGAAATCGCCGTGACATGTTTCGCAGAGCTCGAAACCTTTGGCATTGAGCGTGGCGGGCGATCCCGGCTTCTCCGCCGGAACGTGACATGCGGCGCAGTCGCCGTCGACGAACGGATTGTGCCCGTACGGATTGAACAGCCCCTTCTTCTGTGAAAGGTGCGGATCGTGGCATGTCGTGCAGTCCGCTTTGGCCAGCGAATAATTGCCGTGCGCCTTCTGCATTTTCTCCGTGTCGGTCTTATGGCAGCCGGCGCAGAGCTCGGAAACCGGCTTATTGAGCAGGGCGGAATTATCGGACGCGTGCCCATTGTGGCAGGCGACGCATTTTCCTTCCGCCACCGGCGCATGCACACGCACGCCGCCGCGGCGCATCCGCTCGCTCAGGCCGGTATGGCATCCGAGGCAGACCAGGCGCGGATTGCCCTTGAGGAACGCCTGTTCGGGCGAGCCGTGCACGTCGTGGCAGGTCTCGCACGATCCGGCCAGCGCCGGCGGGTGAACGGATTTCGATTTCTTCAGGCTCGCGGCCACGTCGTCGTGGCAGCCGTCGCAGAGCTTCGCCGTCTCGTCCTTGAGCAGCATCGGCCGATCGGTCGAATGTGGCGCGTGGCAGGTCTGGCAATCGCCTGATGCCGCCGGCGCGTGAACGTGATCGCCGCGCGCGCTGACGAGCGACTCGTGGCAGCGCAGGCAGAGCTTGTCGGGAGTCGTGGCGAGCAGCTTCTCGTTCGCCGACGCGTGCGGACTGTGGCAGCCGGCGCAATTGCCCTCGCGCACCGGCGTGTGCACGAAGCGGCGCGTGAACTCCGGTTTCTTGTCCTCGTGGCAGGTGAAGCACGCCTGTTTCGTGCCGCCGTGCGGCTTGTGGCACGAGTCGCAGCCCATCGCCAGCGCCGGATGAACGACCTTCTCCGCGTTCCACGCCTTCGTCTTGTCGGCGTGACATTGATTGCAGAGCGCTTCGCCTTCCAGCTTGAGCAGCTTCGCAGCGGGGGCGGAGTGCGGGGCGTGACACGCCGTGCAATTACCGTCCGCCGCCGGCTTGTGCGTCAACGTAGCGCCGAGGTCGTGACAGGTCAGGCAGAGCGACTTCTGACTTTCATTGAGGAGCGATTTCTGGTCCGACGCGTGCGGCGTGTGGCAGGTCGTGCAATCGCCCGACTTGAACGGCTCGTGGACGACCTTGTCGGTCTTGATGTCGTGGCAGGTGAAGCAGAGATCGGGCTGCTTGATCGGCTGGCCGGTGTGACAGCCCGTGCAATCGGCGATCGGCGCATGGACGACCGTCCGCAACAGCGTCTTCTCCGCGGCGGCGTGCGGCGAATGGCAGCTCGTGCAATTGCCGGTGACGGCATAGCCGCCGTGTTTCGGCATCGGACCGCGGCCGCCGGTTTTGTGGCACGACGTGCAGAGCTCCGCGAGCGGCTTGGTCAGCCGGCGCTCGTTGGCGCCGGCGTGCGCGTCGTGGCAATTGAGGCAGCTCTCGCCCGCCGGCTTGTGAATGCTGGCCTGGGTGAATTTCGTGCGGTCGTGGCACGTGAAGCAGAGCAGGTTTCCCTCGGAGCGCAGCAGCGCGCGCGAATCCGAGGAATGCGGCGAATGGCAGCGCGTGCACTTGCCCTGGGCGACCGGGACGTGGACGTGCGCGGCCTTGAACGACTCGTGCTGTTTCTTGTGGCAGTCGTAGCAGAGCGCCGGCTCCTCCTTCTGCAGGACGAGCGTGCCGACCACGCCATGGCGCTTATGGCAACTGTCACAACCCTTCGTGTCTTTGAACGGAGCGTGAACGACTTTTTTCGACGCTTCCTGAAGGACGGGCTGATGGCAGTCGATGCATGCCTTCGACGCGAGCTTGCGCTGCTGGCCGTGGGCGGGGAGGCAGCAGATGACGGACAGCAGACAGCAGACGACGATGAAGAGGATTCCGGCCTGTTGTCCGCTGTCCGCTGTCCGCTGTCCGTTTCGCATCGGCGCCGACAGTAGCCCCGCACCGGCCTCGCGCAACATGGCGTCTTACACGCCCGCGAGTGACGCATCGCACGGGGAGGCGTGATTGCGGGATGCGCGAAATTCCCCACCTCTCCCTATCTTGATGGCGTGTTGATGCGAAAGATTGCCGAGCTGACTCGGGACTGGCGGATCCGGACCATCGTGCCGGTGATCGTCATCAATCTCCTCGCGTTCGCCGGCCTTTACGCGCTCATGTACCACTACGCGATGAGCAATCTCGTGCAGTCGCAGAAGATCGCGGCCGATCATCTTTTCGACGATCTGCGGCTCTACTACGAAGACGGCACGATCGAGCATTCGGTGACCAGCATGGCCGCGCGCCTGCAGCGTCACACGGTCGTTCATCATTTGCAGGGATTCACGTTGTTCGGCATCACCGGCGAACCGCTGATCGCGATCGAAGGCGAACGGCCGACCGGAAACAACCGCGTCGTGTTCGAGCGCGTGCTCGACAACACCGGCCGCTGCCGGAGCTGCCACGACGCGGTGAACTACCCGCGCATCGCGGTGATGCAGATCCGTTTCGATCTGACGGAGGCGATGGCCGAAGCCCGGGCGCGGGTGCAGAAGAAATTCGCGGCCGCCGGCGTGGCATGGGTCGGCGTCCTGGTGCTGCTCTTCTGGACCGGACGGCTGGTCATCGGACGTCCGCTCGCGCGGATCGAGAACAGCATTCAGCCGGCGGTGCGCCATGACCTCGACGGGCTGGCCCGCGCGCATCGCCAGCGCGAGGAGGACATCGCGCGGCACATGGTGCGGGCGGATCAGCTGGCGGCGCTGGGTGAAGTGGCGGCGGGACTGACGCACGAGATCAAGAACCCGATCGCCGGTGTGATCGCCGCGCTCGAGCTGCTGCGGAGCGAGACGGACGCCGCGCAGATCCCCATGTACGACCAGATGCTGGCCGAACTCCGCCGCGTCACCACCACGCTCGATTCGTTGCTGCGCCTGGCCCGCCCCCGTCCGCCGCAGCGGAGCAACGTCGACCTCGAGCGTGTCGTGCGCGAGGTGGCCTCGCTCTTCAACGCGCGGCTGCGGCGGCAGGGGGTGACGCTGGAGGTGGAGGTCGACGAAGAGGTGCCGATGATGTCGCTCGACTCCGGCCTGATCGTCCAGCTGTTAGTCAACCTGTTGACCAACAGCATGCAGGCCACCGATCGCGGCGGGACGATCCGATTGGTGTTGAAGCGAGGGGTGGAGCTCTCGGTGTCCGACACCGGACGGGGCATCGGGCCGGACGACCTGGAACGGATCTTCGTCCCCTTCTTCACCACCAAGGAGGAAGGGACGGGACTCGGTCTCGCCATCTGCCGGCAAATCGTCGAGCAGCATGGCGGGACGATCGACGTGCAGTCGCAAGTCGGCAGCGGGACGACGATCGTCATCCTGCTGCCGGAAGAGGAGGCCGGCCATGGCGCGCTTGCTGTTGGTTGAGGACGAATCGCTGCTGCGGTGGGCGTTGCGGGCGCGGCTCGTGCGCGCGGGCCACGAGGTCGACGAGGCGGCGGCGCTGCACGAGGCCGATGAGCTGCTGCGCAAGCGCCGTCCCGACGTCGTGCTACTCGATGTGAATCTCCCCGACGGCAACGGTCTCGACTTCCTCGCCGCGCAACACGAGAAGCTCGCCGAGAGCATCGTGCTCGTCTTCACCGCCGACGGCCGCGTCGAGGACGCGGTGCGGGCGATGAAGCTCGGCGCGTGGGACTTCCTGGCCAAGCCGGTCGATCAGGACGAACTGCTGCGGCTCATCGACAAGGCGACGGCGTTTCACCGGCAGGGGCTGGAGGCGGAGGGCTCGCGCCGGGCGCGCGAACGGCAGGGAAAGGTGCGGATCATCGCGCAGTCGCCGGCGATGGAGGACGTGCTGCGCATGGCGTCGACCGTCGCCGCCGCCGGCGCGACCACCGTGCTGCTGCGCGGCGAGACCGGCGTGGGAAAAGAAGTGATCGCCCGCTACATCCACTCCTGCTCGCCGCGCGCCTCAGCGCCGCTGCAGGCGCTCAACTGCGCGGCGATCCCGGAGCACCTCGTGGAGAGCGAGTTGTTCGGATACGAGAAGGGCGCGTTCACCGACGCGAAGAGCTCGCGCAAGGGATTGTTCGAGCTCGCCGACGGCGGCACCGTCGTCCTCGACGAGATCGGCGAGGTGCCGCCGGCGTTGCAGGCGAAGCTGCTGCGCGTGCTCGAAGAGCGCACGCTCCGCCGCCTCGGCGGCGTTCGCGAGATCGCCGTCGACGTGCGCGTCATCGCCTGCACCAATCGCGCGCTGGAGGACGACGTCGCGACCGGACGTTTCCGCGAGGATCTTTTTTACCGGCTGAACGTTTTTCCGATCACCGTGCCGCCGCTGCGCGAGCGCGTGGAAGACATCCTGCCGCTGGCGCTCGACTTCGTGCAGCAGTTCGGCGCCACGGCCGGCAAGCGGTTCGCGGAGATCGATCCCGAGCTGCGGCAACGTCTGCTCGCGCATCAGTGGACCGGCAACGTCCGCGAGCTGCGCAACCTGATGGAGCGCGCGGCGATCCTCGAAAGCGGGCCGGTGCTCATCGGCCGGTCGCTGCCGCTCGACACGCGACATGTGGTCCGGGCGAACGCGAGTGATGCAGCCGAGGAGATCGTGCCGCTCGGGGAGATCGAGTTCGTCATGGTGCAGCGCGCGCTGCGTGCGGCGCACGGGAACCAGTCGCAGGCCGCGCGGTTGCTGCAGGTCAGCCGCGATCAGTTGCGGTATCGGGTGAAACGGTATCGGGAGCTGGGGCGCGAGTTAGTGGCCGACGAGGCGTAAGTCACTTCATCGGATCTTCATTCGGTCCGCGCTGCCGGTCCTCCGCGCCATGCGGATGAGGACGCGCCCACTTCCCCCAGTCGATGCCGCCGCGCACGAGGGCGATCATCAGCGCGATCGCGCCGCCGGCGAGCAGGACCCAGCCGATCGGCTGGCCGAACATCGCCAGGAAGAAGCCGCCGAAAAGCAGGATGGCGATCACCACGATCAGAGCAACCATAACGGGAAGAAGTCGTGCAATTGGCGCTCCGCATCGCGTAAAGCCGACTTGACATTCGCCGGATTCGGACGTAAAGTGTGCTTTACATGGCGACGATCCGCAACCGGGTGAAAGAACTGCGAGGCGAGCGCGGCTGGACGCAGCAGCAGCTCGCGGACGCGGTCGGCGTATCGCGCCAGAGCATCAACTCGATCGAGCGCGAACGGTATGTGCCGAGCCTCATGCTGGCGCTCACCTTCGCCAAGGTTTTCAACTGTGCCACCGACGACATTTTTCTCGTGGAGAACGAAGCATGAACATCCTCGGCCTCCCAATCGACGAACGATTCCTGACGCACCGCCTCAAGTCGACGAGTATCGTGTCATCCTGAGCCCGCGCAGACGGCGAAGGACCCGTAACTTGAAACCGCTGCGCCCGAAGTTACGGGTCCTTCGCCGTCTGCGCGGCTCAGGATGACACTCATGATCGACAAGCTGGCCTGGATCCACATCAAAGACGGCCGCATGCTCGCCGCGCGATCGCGTGGCAAGGACGCTTACTTCCTTCCCGGCGGCAAGCGGGAGAGCGGCGAGTCGGACGAGCAGGCGCTCATGCGCGAAGTGCGGGAAGAACTGACCGTCGCGCTCGAGGACATGCGGCCGGCCGGGATCTTCGAGGCACAGGCACACGGCCGCGAGGAGGGCGTCATTGTGCGGATGACCTGCTTCACGGCCGATTACAGCGGCGAATTGCAGCCGGCGGCGGAGATCGAAGAGATCGCGTGGCTCACATACGCCGATCGCGATCGCGTGTCGCTCGTGGGGCGACAGATCATGGACTGGCTCCATGAGCGGGGAGAGCTGTAATGAAGCAGATCATCGAATTCATCCTGGAGCTCGACCGCCTCAAGGGCGTGACGCGCAAAACGCGGCCGGTCGGTCTGGAGCGCTATGAGAATTCGGCGGAGCACAGCTGGCAGATCGCGCTGCTCGCGGCGTCGATGGTTCAGTACGCGCACGCGCCGGTGGACGTCGATCGCGTCATTTCGATGCTGCTCGTACACGACATCGGCGAGATCGAGACCGGCGACACGATCTTTTACGCCGAGGGCGGCTGGCCGGAGCGCAAAGCGGCGGAAAAGGCGGCGGTGACGCGGATTTTTTCGTTGCTCGGAGAGCCGCAATGCTCGAGGTTTCTCTCATTGTGGCAGGAGTTCGAAGACAACGAGACAGCCGAGGCGCGATTTGCGCACGCGGCCGACCGCGCAATGCCGGTCATCCTCAATCTCGCCAACAATGGCCAGAGCTGGCGCGAGAACGGGATTACACACGAGCGGGTGGTGAGCCGCGTCGGTCCGCCGATCAGGGCCGGTTGTCCGGCATTGTGGGATTACCTGGAGTCGCGATTGGAGGAAGAGCGGCTGAAGGGCTGGTTTACTTCGACGGGAAGAAGCGATGCAATGAAATGACCGTCACGCCTTTATTGTCGGTCATCGCCTGGATCGCCGATTGTGTGCCGTCCGTGCGATCGACGCCGACCGATTTCAATTGCTCGCTCGTCGCAACCGACTCCTTCAACTTGCCGACTTTCTCCCCCTCGCCGCGATAGAACGCCGCCACCTGCGCCGGTGAGTCATTGCTCGTGTAGCGGACGCTGTACGTGTCGCCGATGTCGCTGTGCAGCTTGATGCGCGAGTATTCGATCTCCTTCGCGCCCGGATACACCGGCAGGCCGATTCTTTTGTCGGTCACTTCACCGTGAGCGGCAGGAGCCGGAGTGGCGGCGGTAGCCGAAGCGGCCGGCCGCGAGGGCCGATGCCCTGCGTCCTCAGGCGCGCCACACGCGGTCAAAAGCACGACGGAGACGCAGAGGAGCGCTGATTTCATCGCCCGCAGTATAGGCGCCGGCAGTCGGCAGCCGCGCTAAACTGCGCGCGCTTGAAACGGGTCCTTCTCTACGGCTCCATCGGCGGCGCGCTCATCACGCTGCTGAAGCTGATCGAATATCAGTACTTCGTCCGCGCCTATCCGGGCGAGGTCTACGGCGCGCTCGTCGCCGTCATCTTCACGGCCGTCGGGATCTACCTCGGGTTGAAGTGGACGCGCCCGAAAGTGGTCGTCGTCCGCGACTCCGGCCCCTTCGCCCTCAACGTCGACAACCTCAAAGAGCTCCGCCTCACCGCGCGCGAGCACGAGATCCTCGGCCTGATCGCCCAGGGGCTGAGCAACCGCGAGATCGGGGAGAAGCTCTTCGTGTCCGAAAACACGGTCAAGACCCATTCGTCTCGCCTCTTCGAGAAGATGAGCGTCAACCGGCGGACGCAGGCCGTCCAGCGAGGGAAGGAACTGGGGCTGATTCCGTGAATCACCCTTTCGTTGACCCCGAAATCACCCGAAAGAATGACGCCCCGCGACGCTCGCGGCGCTACGTTGCCTGAAAAAACAGGAGAAAACAGATGAAGAAAACGGTGCTCACTTACGGACTGATCTCGGGCGGCATTCTGGTGGCTCTGATGGCCATCACGATTCCTCTCTGCATGAACCGCACGCTCGATTCCGTCTACAGCGAGGTCTTCGGCTACACGTCGATGGTCCTGGCGTTCATCCTCGTCTTCCTCGGTATCCGCTCCTACCGCGACAACACGGGCGGCGGCGCCATCACGTTCGGCAAGGCGTTCACGGTCGGCCTCCTGATCACGCTCGTCACCAGCGCGATGTATGTCACCGCGTGGGAGATCATCTATTACGGGTTCATCCCCGACTTCGCCGACAAGTACAGCGTTCTCGTGGTGGAGAAGATGGAAAAGAAGGGCGCCAGCGCCGCGGCGATCGAGAAGACGAAGGCCGACATGGCGCGGTTCCGGAAGATGTACAAGAACCCGTTCTTCAACATCGGCATGACGCTCATGGAGGTTTTCCCGGTGGGACTGGTCATGACGCTGGTGTCGGCGGGGATCCTGCGCAGGAAGCCGGCGATGGCAACGTAACATCTGCACACCTGTCCGATTTCCGGACAGTCGCGATTCGCTAACTCACACAAAACAAACAACGACGCCATGGCCTGGCTGTTGCGCAAGGACAGGCCATGCGCGAAGAAACACCCGCCCTCGTCGTTGTCGATGATGATCAACTGGTCCTGGAGAGTCTGGCTGCCCTCCTCGGAGGTTCGGGGAGGCCGGTCTATCTCTGCAGCGACGTCGAGTCGGCGACGGTCGTCCTCGGGCAGGTGCCGGTCTCCCACGTCGTCGCCGACGTTCAGTTCTCCGGCCGCTTCGGCTTCGAGGGACTGACGTTCGTCAGCACGATCAAGGCGAAGCAGCCCGACTGCCGGATCGTGTCGATGAGCGGCTACGACTCCGAGGCTCTGCGGCAGGAGACCCTCGCCCGCGGCGCCGACGCTTTCATCGCCAAGCCGTTCGGACTCGACACGCTGGAAGAAGTCCTGGGCATCGACGTCACGAGCGGCGACATGGACGCCGCGAAAATCATCCGCTTTCCGACGCTTCTCGAGATCACCGAGGGGCCGTCGTTGTTCGCGCATGTCCAGCCGATCGTCGACCTGCGCGACGACCGCGAGCCGTTCGGATATGAGGCGCTGGCGCGTTACACCGACGGTCCGCTGCCGGGCAACGGCTGGCTCTTCGAGTACGCGCGGCTGCGCGGACGCTCGTACGAGCTCAACGCGGCATGCGTCGTCCGCGCGATCGCCGCGGCGAGCGACCTTCCGGAGTGCAGCCGGATCTTCATCAACATCGATCCGGCCGTCCTGGGCGACGCGCGCGACGTCTCGAAGACATTGCTGAAGGCGGCGGCGAGCTACGACGTCGATCCGTCGCGCATCGTCCTCGAGCTCACCGAGGAGATGCCGATGTCCGGAGCTCCGGAAGTGCTTCAGTCCATCGAGGCGCTGCGGCGGGAAGGGGTGCAATTCGCGCTCGACGATTTCGGCACCGGCTACGCGCACCTCGGATACGCCGCGGCCATCCGGCCGTCGTTTCTGAAGGTCAGCAACAACCTCGGAACGTCGTTCGAGGACGACGACACGAGAGGGCGGATCGTCAGCAGTCTCTTCGTCCTGGCCAAGGCGCTCGACTGTCTGATGATCGTGGAGGGCGTAGAGAGCGAAGCGACCGCGGCGGCGGCTCGGCGGGCGGGCATTCCGCTGGCGCAGGGATACTTTTTCGGCATGCCGGGCGCGGCCGTGGCATTCACTTCAGATAACTTTTGTTCCGGATCTCGATTTTTTCGCGTACCCTTGACGATCGCATGACGTCCGGAGCGCGACCATGGGTCGGTCGCACCAGGTACAGATAACTCGGTCCCTTCAACAGGAGTCTGATTGTGAATGAGCGCACGCGTGTCGCTTCGGCGACGCGGCTTCGGCTTTTCTGCAGTGTCTTTGCTGTCGTGATCCTCGCTGCCGCGCTTCCCGCCGCGGCCGACAATCCGCCTTTCTGGAACAGCGGCGTCCCGACCAGGGGGGACGGCAGCCTGGCCATCAAGCCGGTGACCTGGCCGACGACTCCGCAGTGGATTCCGTACTCCTGGGGAACGACCTATCCGGACTCGACCCTCACCCAGAAGCACCCGATCCGGGACCAGCGCGTCCAGGACCCGTCGAACGGCGGCACCACTCCGCAGAACTACGTCAACGTTTCGTCGGGATGCGCCGATCAGAGCCTGCCGAGCATCTACTACTACTACGACTCCGTGAACAACGTGATCTTCTTCCGCTGGCGCGTGGAGCAGATCGCGAACAACTACGCCACGGGACCGAGCCCCGGCGCCTTCGCCAACACCAGCCCCTGGAACTCCGCGCTCTGGACCGTCTTCCTCGACCTCGACGGGAACGGCTACCGCGATTTCGCCATGCACCTCGACGGCTCGAGCGGCGCGCCGGCCACGCCGGTCGACATCCTCCGTTCGATCTGGAGCAACCAGTCGAGCAACTCCATCGACTACATCGGCAGCGCGGCGACGATCCACAGCCTCTTCACCAACCCCACCTCATTCGTCAATAACGCCACCAACCAGATCTTCCAGTTCGACGGCAGCGCCACTCCGTCCGTCGTGCAGTGGCCGAACGGCGCGAGCGAAACGTCGTGGGACTACGGCACCACGCGCTCGATCAACATCAGCACCGCGTCATGCGAGGAGTACTTCGTCGATTACGAGATCCCGCTGGCGATGCTCAACGCCGCGGCGTTCGGCGGGCCGACGCTCGACGCGAACCGGCCGTTCCAGTTTCTCTTCACCACCGCGAACAGCCTGAACAATCCCTTCCAGAAGGATGTGGTGTGGGAAGGGAGCTTCGTTTGCGACGCCACCTCGCCCGGTCCGTTCGGCGACGCGGTGCAGCTGAGCACCGGCATCATCCCGCAGCCGATCGCCACGTCGATCACCGCGGGGTCGGTCACCGGCTGCAGCGTCCCGATCGTGGCGCAGATCATGGACGCGCTGACGGTCAACAACTGCGCCTCGATCAGTCAGCTGGTCCAGGTGCAGTTCAAGTACTACTACGACATCAACGGCAACGGTCTCGATGACGACGGCGGCTCGTGGGTCAACATCAACGAACCGACGGTGCCGGTCGGCACGACCGTCCAGGCGAACTGGAACCTGACGAACCTGATCCAGGGCCAGTACCTCATCGCCCTGGAGATCACCGACAACCGCGGCCACACCACGCAGACGTGGATGGGCAAGTCGTCCGCCACGCTGCTGCAGCCGTTCGGCACCGACAACAACGGCCCGCTCGGCGCCACGCGGAACCTCTACACGAACGTTCCTCCGATCAGCGTCACGTACCCATACTCCGGCCTGCAGGCCTCGACCCTCGGCGTCAACTATCAGAAGGTGACGATCGGCGGCGGGTGCGGCGCGCTTCCTCCGACGGTGACGAAGACGCACAACGTCGCCAACGTGCAGCAGGGGCAGCCGGTCACGTTCACGCTGACGCTCAGCAACACGTCGAGCACCACCGTGACCGTCAACTCGATCACCGACACGCTGCCGAACGGCTTCACCTATCAGAGCACCGGCGCCGGAACGATCGGCTCGCCGGCGACCTCGCCGAACGTGAACGACACCGGCACCGTGACGTGGACGTTCTCCCCTGCGGCCTCGCTGCCGGCGACCTCCACGCGCACGTTCATCTTCACTGTGAACGCCGGCACGACCGGCGGCACGTACTTCAACAGCGCGAACGTCTCGACGAGCGTGGGCACCCTGACCGGCACCGACACCACCGGCGTAACCGTGAACACCGCCGCGCTCACAATCTCGAAGGGCGTGGCGCTGGCGTCCGCTCCGTCGGTTCCGGTCACCAGCGTCAATCGCGGGGACACGGTCCACTGGTCGATCGTGGTGACGAACAACTCGCAGACGCCCGTTACGAACGGGTCGCTCACCGACGCGCTACCGGCCGGCTTCACCTACGTCAGCGCCACTCCGTCGCCGACTTCGGCGCCGGCCGTCGGCGTGAACGGTACCGTCACCTGGAGCGGCCTCTCGTTCCCCACCAGCGGTCTCACTCAAACGCAGACCTTCACCATCGATGCGGTGGCCACGACCGCAGGCTCGTTCACGAACACCGGAACGATCACGTCGACCGAGGCCGCCACGGTCAGCGCGTCGGCGAACCTGTTCGTGTCGGGACCGATTCTGGCGATCAACAAGACGGCGAATACCTCGCTCATCGTGGCGCCGGGCAATGTCACGTTCAGCATTGTTTATGCGAACGTCGGCAACGCCGCGGCCGCGCTGACGTACCTCGGCGACTCGATTCCGACCGGCTATACGTACGTCTCCGGCACGCCTTCCGGAGCCGGAAGCTGCGTCAGCAACGGCGTCATCACCATCAACGTGACGGCAGGCGGCAGCGGCTATACCAGCGCGCCGACCGTGTCGATCACCGGCGGCGCCGGCGCCGGCGCCACAGCAACCGCCGTTCTGACCGGCACCACCGTTACGGCGGTCACGATCACGAATCCCGGATCGGGCTACACCTCCGCGCCGGCCATCGGCTTCACAGGCGGCGGTGGTTCGGGCGCGACGGCGACGTCGGTCGTCGGCATGGCCTGTACCGGTCTCGGCTCCCTGGCCGCCGGTTCGACGGCGTCGGTGACGGCGGTCTTCACAGTCGGCGCCGGGGCGGCGACGACGTCGACGAATACGACGACGATCAACGCGTCGAATGCGGCGACGGCGACGGCGACGTTCAATGTAACCAAGCAGTCGAATACGTGCGTGACGTCGAATTACTACTTCCGCACGACGCGCGGCGCGGTGTCGACGGGCGCGAATGGATATGCGGTCGGCTACGTCGGCATGACGAACGGCGGCACGGGCTACACATCGGCGCCGGGTGTTTCGTTCACCGGCGGCGGTGGCACGAGCGCAGCCGGAACAGCGGTTGGGAATGCCACAGGACAAGTCGCAGGCGTCAACATGACGAATGTCGGCAGCGGCTACACCTCGGCGCCGACCGTCGGATTTACGGGCGGTGGTGGCACTGGCGCGGCGGGAACGGCGTTCCTCACAAACGACCAATACCTCGCGCTTACGACGGCGGGAAGTTCCGACTTCACGATCACGAAGACGGTAAAGGTTCTGACCGAGATTGCCCGCTTCTACTCGGATCCGACCGATACCACGACCGCATATCTTCTCAGCACTGCGAGTGTGACAACGAGTTGGGACAATTCTCTGCCCAACGGAAGCAAGGTCGAATACGTCATCACGCTCAACGACTTCGACTCGGTCACGAACGCGCAGACGCAAATCGCCACGACAGGGATCGTGACGCACACCAATGGCGGCACCTTCACCGACAACTTTACGGTGCCGGCGAGCACGGTCCTGAAGGCGGGGCACCGTCTCCTCTGGATCATCTCCATTGAGGACAACAACCAGGGTGGCAACGTCACCGACACGCTGCACTTCAACGGGGCCACCGCCGCGACGCAGAGCTACGGCACGGTCTGCCTCACACCGGTCCGCATCTCGCTGACGAAGAACGCCAACAAGCTCTCCGTCAACTCGACCGGCGACACGATCCAGTACACCGTCACCTACAACAATCCGACGAGCATCGCGATCCCGAACGTCGTCATCACCGATCCGATCCCGGCCGGAATGACGTTCGCCTCGGCCAGCCGCTCGCCGATCATCGGCTCGCTCACGACGCCTGCCGTCAACGGCACCGGCAACGTGGTCTGGAACGTCGGCTCGGTCGCCGCGGCCGGCACCGGGACGTTGACCATCAACCTCAACGTCACGTCCTCCATCACCGGCACAACCACCACCAACACCGCGACACTGACCGACGACTACACGCCGAACGTCACCGCCTCCATCAGCGCGGCCATCGCCAGTCCGAACGTCCTCATCACCAAGCGGGCGAGCGGCTCGAACTATGTCCCGGGCGACAAGTTCTCCTACACGCTGTCGGTGGTGAACTCCGGCACCGGCGCGGCGGCGAGCACGGTCGTCACCGACACCATTCCGAGTTACCTCACCGTCCTGAACATCACCTCGTCCGCGACCTCCGTCGCGGCGATCAACATCTCCAGCGGTGGCAGCGGCTACAGCAGCGCACCGACCGTCTCGTTCAGCGGTGGAGGCGGCGCGGCGGCGACGGCAATCATCTCCGGCGGCGTCGTCACCGCGGTGCTGATCACGAACGGCGGCACCGGCTACGGCGCCGCTCCGACGGTCTCGTTCAGCGGCGGAGGCGGCAGCGGCGCGGCCGCGACCGCGCAGCTCTGCGGCTCGCTCACCAGCTCCTCGCAGGTCGGCCAGGCGCTGACGTTCAACATCGGCGCGCTCGCGGCAGGAGCGACCACGCTTCTCAACGTCACGGTGCAGGTCAACACCACCGGAATTCCGGCGGGACAGACGGCCGTCACGAACACCGCGTCGGTGGTCGACAGCTACAACACGACGCCGCGCACCTCGAGCGTCGTCGTCACCATCACCGCGAACCCGAACCTCACCCTCAGCGAGACGGCCACGCCGTCCGCGAACCGCGTCGTCTTCGCCAATGTCACGGCGGGCGGCAGCTACAGCACTCCGCCGACGGTGACGATCTCCGGCAACGGCTGCCTCGGCGCGACCGCGATCGTCAGCACCGATCCGTCGTCCGGTCTTTCGAGCGGCTCGTACAGCGTCACCGGCGTCACGATCACGAACCCCGGCAGCGGCTGCACCGGCATTCCGACCATCACCTTCAACGGGTCGTGCGTCTCCTGCGCGGCCGCGACCGCGACGGTCGGACCGGCGCCGGGTGACACGATCACCTACGTCCTCACGCTGGCCAACACCGGCACCGCGGACGCCGCGAACTGCATCATCACCGGCAGTGTTCCGACCTTCACCTCGTACACCAGCGGCGGCACGTTCAGCCTCGGCTCGGTCTCGTCCACGTCGACCACCGTCGCCGCCGGCGGCAGCACGCAGCTGACCTATGTCGTCACCGTCGACTCCAGCCTGCCGTACAGCTATTCGTCTCCGTTCGGCGTCACGACGCTGCCGCAGAGCGGTAGCGCGACGTCGACCAATGCGGCCGCGCCGACGCCGGTCAACTCGACGCTCAGCACCGGCACGTCGCCGCAGTACGCGATGAGCAAGACTCCGGATGGCGACACCGTCGCCGATCCGCTGACCACCGTCTCCAGCAACGTCACCAGCAGCACCAACGTCAGCGTCGCGTCGACCGCGTTGATCAACGTCGGCGACTACATCGCCATCCAGAACGCCGGCGTCTACCAGGTCGTGCAGGTCACGGCAAAGAGCGCGTTCTCGCTGACCGTCCATTCGGCGATCACCGCGATCGCCGGCGCCAACGTGCTTCCGGTCGAGCAGTACACGCTCGCCTACGACAACAACGGCGGCGCGACCGGCCTGAACGTCGAAGTGAAGGACGTTCTCCCCGGCAGCCTGCTCTATGCCGGCATTCCGCGCACCAGCGTCGCCAGCGCCACGATCAACGCGGGCGGCAGCGGCTACTCGTCGGCGCCGACCGTGTTGTTCAGCGGCGGCGGTGGCAGCGGCGCGGCCGGCACGGCGACCATCTCCGGCGGCGCCGTCACTTCCATCACCATCACGAACGCCGGCAGCGGCTACACCAGCAATCCGACCATCTCCTTCTCCGGCGGCGGAGGCAGCGGCGCATCGGCGACCGCGGTTCTCGCCGCGCCGGTGCCGACCTCCTCGCCGTTGTTCGGCTCGACCGGCACGATCACCTGGTCGATCGGGACATTCCCGAATGGAGGCAGCGGCACGGTGACGTTCCTCGCCATTCCGAACGCGGCGGGCGCATACACCAACACGGCGATCATCACCGACGGCGTCAATAACGGTCCGTCGCTCAACGATCGCGACGCGTGGGACACGGCGACGACGACGTTCGGCGCTCTCAGTCCGACCAAGGTGACGTCGACGCCGGAAGTCCTGACCGGTGGGACGGCGTCCTACACCATCACCGTTTCGAACCCGCTCCCGGCGACGACGGCGATCAACGTCTCCGTCGCCGACAACCTCCCCACCGGCTTCACCTACGCGGCCGGCTCCACCGTCATCAACGGCGGCGCTTCGTCCGATCCGTGCGCCAGCTGCGTCGCGGCGGTGAAGGTCGTCTCCGCCGGCTCGGGCTACACCAGCGCACCGGCGGTCAGCTTCACCGGTGGCGGCGGCTCGGGCGCGACGGCGACCGCGAACGTCTCCGGCGGCGTGGTCACGTCGATCACCGTCACGGCGGGGGGCACCGGCTACACCTCGGTTCCGACCGTCAGCTTCAGCGGCGGCGGCGGTTCGGGCGCGAGTGCCACGGCGCTCGTTCCGACCTCGACGGTGCCGGTCTGGGGCGGTCTCTCCATCGCACCGGGCGGCACGCTCACCATCGCGTTCAATGCGACGGTCGGCGCGAACGTCCCCATCGGCACCTACGACAACGAGATCAGCGTTTCGGGCTCCGTCCCGTCGCTCATCTTCGATCAGACCGGCACGACCGCCGAAGACGTGCACGTCTGCACCGCCGCTCCGACGATCATCGCGCCGACGGTCTGCGCCGGCTCGGCCGGCAACGTCGCGTCGGTCGCGCTCCGTCCGCAGGCGGCCTACGTCTGGTCGGTCAACAACGGCGCGATCATCACCACCTCGTCGACCGGTACGGTCAACAGCGTGAGCGTCGGCGCCGGCGGCACCGGTTACGTCACCGCGCCGGCGATCAGCTTCACCGGCGGCGGTGGCACGGGCGCGGCCGCGACCGCAACCGTCCTCGGCGGCGCCGTCACCGCGATCACCATCACGAATCCCGGCAGCGGCTACACGTCGGCGCCGACCGTCGTCATCGGCGGTCCCGGCAGCGGTGCAACTGCGTCCGCGGTCCTCGGCACCGGCATCATCTACACCGCCGGCAGCGTCTCCCCGATCACGGTGAGCGTCACGATCACCGAGGACACCTGCTCGGCGACGCCGAGCACGAACGTCACGGTCACCGGACCGGTCATCACCGCGCAGCCGCAGGACGTCACGCTCTGCCTGCCGCCGAACGCGACGGCGACGTTCAGCGTCACCGCGACCGGCAGCGGCCTCACCTACCAGTGGCAGCGCAACAGCGGATCCGGCTGGAACAACGAGACGACGCTCTGCAGCGGCACCACCAGCACCTGCTCGTTCACCGAGACCGGCACGCACGGCGGCAACCAGTTCCGCGTGATCATCACCGGCTCGTCGTGCAGCGTGACCTCGAATGCGGCGACGCTGACGCTCTCCTGCAACCCCGATCTGCAGTTCACGACCGATAGCGGTACGCCGAACCCGGTATACGCCGGCCAGAACATCACGTACACGCAGCAGTTCACCAACGTCTCCGCGCAGGCCACCAACGGCAGCTCGGCGACGACGGTCGTGTGGCAGCCGATTCCGACGAACACGACCTTCGTCTCGATGACCGTCGGCACCGGCGCGAACGGCTTCACCTGCAGCAACACCACGAACGGCGTGACCTCCATCGCCATCACCGCCGGCGGCAGCGGCTACGGCACGGCGCCGACCATCGGCTTCACCGGTGGCGGCGGCTCAGGCGCCACTGCGACCGCGACCGTCTCCGGTGGCGTGATCACCGCGATCACGATCACAAATCCGGGCAGCGGCTATACGTCGGCGCCGGCCGTGACGTTCACCGGCGGCGGTGGATCGGGAGGAGCCGCAACGGCGACGACCGGCGCGGCTGCGACCTGCACCACGACCTCCATCACGCTCGCCGGCGCGACCAGCCCGACGTTCACGCTGGTGGTGAAAGTCGATCCCTCGGCTGCCGATGGCGCCACGATCACCGACACGCTCCGCGTCACGACGCCGAACGACTCGAACGCGGCCAACAACTTCATCAGCACCACGAACACCGTGCAGCGCCGCATCGACATCCAGACGGCGAAGGACGACAGCACTACCGGCGTCGCGCCGTACGGCAGACACTTCATCTATCCCGGCAATCCGGCCACGCCGCAGAACCTGACGTGGAGCGTGGTGGTCGCGAACGGCGGTCCGTCGCTCGCCACGAACGTCGTGGTCACCGACGAGATGCCGTTCGGCTTCACCTACAGCTCATCGAGCATCACGGGCGGCGGCAACACCTGCTCGTTCGTCTCGGCGACGCAGATCCTGACCTGCACCATTCCGACGCAGCAGCCGACACCGGTCATCACGTTCAGCGGTGGCGGCGGCACGGGCGCGGCCGCGGTGGCCACGGTCACCGGCAACTCCGTCACCGGCATCACGATCACCAACGGCGGCAGCGGCTACACCTCCGCGCCGGTGGTCACGATCGCCGTCGCCGGCGGCAATGGCAGCGGCGCCACGGCAACGGCGACGGTCACGGGCGGCGTCGTCACGAGCATCGCCATCAACAACGGCGGCACCTCGTACACGAACACGCCGGTCATCAGCATCGTCGGGCAGACCACGGTCGACACGCAGCCGGTGACGAACGCCGTCACGCTCGCGTACACCGAGATCGATACGAACACCGCGAACGACGAGTCGAACGACACCGTCGTCATCCTCGCGCCGACACTGGTCAAGATGTTGACTATGGACGGCGTGCAGAACAAGAACGGCGTCACGCTGACCTGGCAGACGTCGGCCGAAACGGACAACCTCGGCTTCTACATCTGGCGCGAGACGGCCGACGGCAACCGGCAGAAGCTCAACGACCACATTATCGTCGGTTCGGCCCTCTTCACGAAGAAGACGATCATGTCGAACCGCAGCTACCGCTTCACCGACAGGAAGCCGCCCGCCGGCTTCGCGCAGTACTACATCGAAGACATCGACCTGAACGGCACGCGCACGATGCACGGTCCGGTCTCGCCGCGCCTCGGCGCGAGCGATGTCGGCGGCGGCGGTCCGACCACCGACCCCGATCCGGGTCTCGGCTCCGAGGGCGGGATTCTGGCTACGCAGGCAGGCATGGGCGTCACGCCCGCCGCTCCGTCGGCGCCGCTCGCCGATCGCACCGCCCAGCAGTGGGTCGTGGCGAACGACAAGGCGGCGAAGCTCGTCATCACGACGCCGGGCTGGTATCGCCTGAAGAAGAGCGACCTCGTCGGCGCCGGATTCGACCCGGGCAGCAACAGCAAGTCCATCGCCGTCTTCGCCGACGGCATCGAAGTGCCGCTCCTCGTCAACGACGGTCCCGACGGCAAGCTCGACGCGAGCGACACGATCGAGTTCTACGGCACCGGCGTCGACACGCCGACCGCCGGAGGCCACATCTACTTCGTGGTGACGAACAAGGGAAAGGGCCTCCGCCTCACGCCGCAGAAGTCTGCGCCATCGGGCCGCCCCGCTCCGGCCAGCTATCCGTACAGCTACTCGCGCACCGAGCGCTTCATCTACTTCGCCGCGCTGACCAACAACGGCGACCGCGACAACTTCTTCGGCCAGTTCGTTTCCGATTGGCCGGTGAGCGAGAACGTCACGGTCACGAACCTCGATCCGAACGCCTCATCGGCGGAGCTCGAGGTCGTGCTGCAGGGCGTGACTCCGAACTTCGATCACGTCACTTCGGTGGTCATCAACGGCCACGAAGTCGGACCGGTCCGCTTCAGCGGCAATATCCGCAGCGCGACGACGCTGTCGGTGCCGGCGGCTGATCTGGTCGACGGCGAGAACCTCATCACCTTCACCGCCACGGGCGGCTGGAACGATTACAGCCTCGTCGAGTCGGTGCGCATCACGTATCCGCATCTGTATCGCGCCGACAGCGGCGCGTTGATGTTCACCGTCGCCGGCGGTTCGCAGGTGGCGGTCAGCGGCTTCGCGTCGAACGACGTCCAGGGCGTCGATCTCACTGATCCGGCCGCGCCGGTCTCGCTGAGCGTGACGGCGTCCAACGGCACGGCCACGGTCACGGCGCCGGACGGCGGAACGCGGACGATCTTCGTCTTCGCCGGCTCGCGCGTGATGTCGCCGCCGCAGGCGGTCATGAACGTGCCGTCGACATGGAACGACACGAAGAACGCCGCGAACATGGTGATCATCACCAACAAGGCGTTCATCGACGCCGCGAACACGCTCAAGCGGACGCGCGACGCGCAGGGCGTGTCGACGGTGGTCGTCGACGTGCAGAACCTGTACGACGAGTTCTCGTTCGGCATGCACTCGCCGTACGCCATCCGCGACTTCCTCAAGCGTGCCGCGTCGTGGAAGACCGCGCCGCATTACGCCATCCTCATCGGCGACGCCAGTACCGATCCGCGCAACTACATGGGCATGGGCAGCTTCGACTTCGTGCCGACGAAGAGCGTCGCCACGTACTACCTCAAGAGCGCGAGCGACGACTGGTTCGCCGACTTCAACGACAGCGGCATTCCGTCGATGGCCCTCGGCCGCATCCCGGTCCGCACGGCGGACGAAGCGGCGACGGTGATCGGCAAGCTGACGCGGCGCGCGCCGGCTCCTCCGGTCGATTCGTGGGCCCGCAAGGTGGAGATCATCAGCGACGTGCCGAACGGTGTGCCGTTCGAGAAGGCCGCCGATCAGATCGCGCAGCTCGTTCCGACGCCGGCGTACAACGTCGAGCGTCTCTCGCTGACCACCGCCGGCGCGGGCGACGTCGTGACCGCGTTCAACAACGGCTCGCTGCTGCTCAACTACATCGGCCACGGTTCGGCCGAAGTGTGGGACGAAGGCTCGTTCAGCACCTGGGCCGCCTACTCCCTGACCAACGGCGACAAGCTGCCGTTCGTCGTGACCATGAATTGCCTCAACGGCGTCTTCCACGACATCTGGAGCGAGAGCGTCGCCGAAGGCCTCCTCAAGAGCCCGAACGGCGGAGCGATCGGAGTGTGGGCATCGTCCGCACTGACGTCACCCGACCAGCAGTACCTGATGAACGCCGAGCTCTATCGCCAGATCTTCGGCGGCACCCCGTCCATCGGCGACGCGATCCTCAAGGCCAAAGCCGCCACCCAGGACCGCGACGCGAGAAGGACGTTCATCCTCTTCGGCGACCCGACGCTGCGACTGCACTAAAAACGTGGCAAGTAAAGCCTTCTCCCCCGCCCGGCGGGGGAGAAGGTGCCCGGAGCTTTTCGAAAGACGGATGGGGCTAGACGCCGATCAGAACGTTCGTGTCAGGAGTTTTGTCTGGTCGGTCTTAATCGCTGAAATATTTGGCTTCATCCATCCGAACCGTTCAAAGAACCAGACCACGCAATTGACGGCGGCTTCGGCCGCACTCGCAACCAGTTCGGCGGGTGTCAATACCTGCTCAAAAGCTAACTCGGACTCCGACGCCGCGTATGCATTTGGCCACATGCGGTCAGGGTCAGAAGCGAGCACGAATCCTCTGACATTGTTCAGTTTGATCGAGATCTCGAGTTGTTCGGCATAAATGCCCGCCTGCGAGAGCCTCGCGGCAAACTCGAATATCTCTGTGACGCGATAAACAAAATTTGTAATCGACAGAAAGCCCGGCACATCTGAGATGTCGCGGCGATCAATAAAATGCTGAGTATTCCGGAGTCTGGCGGCCCACTCTTTATCCGTAACTTCACGAATACTTCCAAGATATAGAAACTGGGAGCTTTGGTAAAAGCGCCAGTACTCCAGATGTCCCATGAAATCCGACCATCCGGCGATCCAGCGACCTCCATAAGCCATTTCATCGTTTCGGGACGGAACGTGCGGAAAATCCCACCCGCGGAGCCTGACACGTTGCTTGGATACGATTTCGACGCATTCCGACAATGTCTGGATACGGTGCTCATCGTACGTGGCAGGTCGATAGGTGACCCGCCAGTGTGGATGGTCCAGGACAGGAACCGGCAATTGTTCCGACCGCGCGTTCTCAACGGTGGTCATAGTCCCTCCAGCTCGTCGTCGAATCGTCTCGCCGGTGTTGGCGGCTGCATGCCAATTCGACGCGCTGTCTCAAGTATGCTGCGGGCTCGCTTCTCAGCTGCCAGATTGAGAAGATCCTGCATGTCTTCCGCGGAGCGCACCTCACTCGTTCGAGCCACGCCGGCGGGTCTGACGTAAAGTACACCCTGTTTCAACCCTGCGCCAGGCGGCCCGTCACGTCTACAAACGATTGGAGTGTCACCGAACTCACGCACCTGCACGGCAAGGAATCGTGACCCTTCGCGATAATGGAGAACCAGCTCAACCGCAATCGGTGGCGACGCATAACGATTGATCGCGTCAGTGAGCTCGTCGACATTGTAGGAGTTGAGGTCCTCATCGCGAATACCGGTCAGATCCCACGTTTCGCCGCGCTCGCCCGCTCCGATGACGATCACTCCGCCATCGCGTAGGTTGGCCATCGCCATTGCCGTTCGAATCAGTTTGTATTGAAGCGTCGCCACGTCTGCCGATTCTTTGAAATCGATGGACTGAGACTCGACACATGTATCAAGCGCTGCCTGTACGCGTTCATGAAGGGCTCGATGCCCGGGCATGTCAGTCGTCGGTAGCGCCATGGTCCTATTTTAGCGACGTGCGTGTTCGGCCGGACGACCTCCGGATGGTCGCCTCCTGCGCGCACGCAGCTATTCGCTGCCCATTAGTGCGCCACTGTCCTCCGATGCGCGGGCGCCGTGAACGTCACCCTCCAGATCACATTTGCCCCATCGTCCGAAATCAGCAGCGACCCATCGCCGAGAACGAGCAGTCCCACCGGCCGCCCCCAGACGTTGCGGCTGGTCTCATCGGGGGACCAGCCGACGATGAAGTCGTCGTAGCCGCCGGCGGGTTTGCCGTTCTGCATTGGGATGCGGATGACCTTGTAGCCGGTGCGGCGGGAGCGGTTCCATGAGCCGTGCAGGGCGACGAAGGCGTCGCCGTTCCAGGCTTTCGGGAACATCGGGCCGTTGTAGAACGTGATGCCGAGCGACGCGGAATGGGCCTGGACGAGGAGGTCGGGGACGATCGCCTTTGCCACGAGGTCGGGGCGCTTGATGGTGGAGTTCGGGTCGACGTTCTGGCCCAGGTACGAATAGGGCCAGCCGTAGAAACCGCCGTCGACGACCGACGTCGCGAAGTCGGGCACGAGGTCGTCGCCGAGGAGGTCGCGCTCGTTGACCGTGGTCCAGAGCGCGCCGGTGATCGGCTCGATGGCGAGCCCGGACGGATTGCGCAGGCCGCTGGCGAAGATGCGTTGACCGCTGCCGTCGGCGTTCATCACCACGATCGTCGCGCGTTTCGGATCGGCTTCCGGACCGTCGTTCGTGCTCGAGCCGATGCCGGCGTAGATCTTCGTGCCGTCGGCGCTGAAGATGATGTTGCGCAGCGTGTGTCCGCCGCCGCCCGACGGCAGCGACGCGATCATGGCCGCTGTCGTGCCGATCGCGCTCGTCTGGCCGTCCGTGTACGGGAATCGCAGGATGCCGTCGGTGTCGCCGACATAGAGAAATCCGCCGTTGAACGCGATGCCGAACGGCTGGTTCAGGCCGCGCGCGAAGACGAACGATTCGTTGCCGCGCAGCACCGTGACGCGGCCGGCGAAGGTCTCGGTCACGAAAACGTCCCCATTCGGCGCGAGGGCCATGTAGCGCGGACCGGAGAGCCCGCCGGCGAAGAGGGAGATGGAAAAACCGGCCGGCAGAACGAGCGACGCGCCGGCCGGTTTGGCCGTGACGATGGGGCCGTTGTCGACGCTCGGAGTGGCTTTCGGCGCAGGCAATTGCTCGGGGCGGATGTCGTAATGCTGCAGCGTCAGCGACGCCGCGAGGATGAGAGGCAGCATGATCCCACCGGCTCATGCAACAAGCGGGCGAGCCCGCACACTCCACACCGGGGTAGGGTTTCGAGGCGTTGCAGGCCCTCCTTCAATAATGGGGCTCAGCAGGGGTCCGGCCGAGCCTGAGATCCGCTATTGCGCCGACGACTCACCGGCACGCTGGTATCAGGACGTGTTCGACATCGCTTTCGCCGTCGCGAAGCACGACTTCGGCTTCGCGTGTTGCGACGCGGAAGATGTCGCGCAGGAGATGACCGTGCGCGCCTTCCTGGCCATGCGCAAGGGGCCGATCAATCATTCGTGGATCCGCCGCGGTTCCGTGTTTTTGTGCATCGATCTCCGTCGCACGCGCAAGGCGCAGGAGCGCGCGCTGACCGACTTCGCACTGTCGATGCGCTGCGATGCCGGCGAACCATCCGACCGATTGCGGGATGTCGCGCGCGCGGTCGATCGGCTGCTGCCGGCGCATCGTGACCTGATCCGGAAGCGATACGAAGAAGGGTGGACGCTGGAGGAGATCGACGCGCAATCGAAGCCGAGCCGGCGCGGCGAGTACGAGCTGCGGAAGTGCGTCACTGTGCTGCGGCGCGTGCTGGGGGGTGATCGATGAGCGCGCAGTGGAACCGCATCCTGTGGGTGATGAATGTCGCGGCCATCGGCGGCTCGACGTTGTGGGTGCTGGACGCCATTCGCTCGCTGACGCTGTGGCAGCACGACGTCGTCTTCTTTTACGGCGAGGAGGAGCTGTCGATCAGCGAGCGTTTCCGCGAGGCCGGCGCGTCGATCGCCAGGGTGGACAGCCTCACGCGCGCGACGGTCGACGCGCTCGATCCACCGGTCGTCATTCTGTCGAACGCCGATCCGAAGAAGCTGGAAGGGGAGCATCCGTGGGAGTGGCTCACCTCGACGCGCACCGTGATCTCGGTGCATCACAGCGCGGTCTGGCCGTGGATTCCCGGCGCGGCGGCGGACGTCTTCGTCAGCCATTGGCTTTTCAACCACTATCGGGGCATCGTCGATCGGATGCGCCGCGCATGGGTGATCCCGCCCGGCATTCACACCGCCGATTTCGCCGACATCCCGCTCCGCGGCTCGCGGCGCGGGGCGGCGTGTGTGATCGGACGTCATTCGACGGGACAGGCGTTCAAGTACCCGCCCGCGCTGCTCGACATCCTCCGACGAACCGGTTGTCGCGCCCGCATCGTCGGCGGGCGCCCGTTTTACGGAGATGGGGAACAGTCGCTCGAGTTCCCGGAGATCGGCTCGATCGACACCGCCGCATTCCTCGCCGGTCTCGACGTCTTCGTCTACCGTTCGGGAGGGCCGGAGACCTGGTGCCGCGCGGTGACCGAGGCGATGGCGGCGGGACTTCCGTGCGTGGTGCAGAACAGGGGCGGGATCGCGGAGCAGATCGAGGACGGCGTCGACGGATTCCTCTGCGACGCCGACGACGAGTTCGTCGATCGTCTCCGCCTGCTGGCGCGCCGGCCGGCGTTGCGTGAACGGATCGGCGCCGCGGCGCGACTGAAGGCGGTGCGCTTCTTCGACGTCGACCGCTTTCGTGAAATGACCGAGCAGCTGATGGTGCGGAGTGCGCTGGCGCGATGATCTTCTATCGATTTACAAGCGACGGACGGCGCAAGACCGTCGATCTCGAAGACGCGTATCGCGGCGCGCTCATTCTCTGCGGCGGCCATCCCTCGCTGGCCGATGAGCCGCTCGAATGCCTCTCCCGGCGCGGGATCGTGACGATGGCGATGAACAACGCCGCGCTCCTCTTCCGGCCGACGATGTGGACCAGCGCCGATCATCCCGACTGCTACAGCCGCGCCATCCTCGACGATCCGGCGATCCTGAAATTCGCGCGGCTGCTCTACTCCGGCGACACCGTCGGCGATACCGGCCGCCTCTGGCGCGACTGGCCGTCGACGCTCTTCTACGGCGTGAGCGACGACCTCTTCACGCCCGCGACGCTGCTCGACCGGCATCCGTTGTTCGCCTGGTGGAAGAATGTTTTTCTTTTCTCCCTTCAGCTGGCCTGGCGTCTCGGCTTCCGGGAGGTCTATCTCGCCGGCGTCGGCTTCAATTTCCCGTCCGACCGGCATTACGCATTCGACATGAAGCTGAACCCGGACGAGGCGGAGTACAACCGCCGTACGTACGAGATGACGGCCGATCAGTTCCTTCGCTGCCTGCCCCACTTCAAGGAGCGTGGCTTTCGCATCGTCTCCTGCACGCCGGGATCGGTGCTCAACGAGGTGGTGCCGTTCATGCCGTTGACGTCGGTGGTGGAGCGGGTGCTCCGCGACTATCCGCAGGAGACCGCGGGCGGGGTGAAGCACTCATCGCGATTTGCGAGCTGATCGCGCATCAGGCCGGCCACGCGATCCAGAGTGTGTCGAGCAGGACGGAATCGAGCGTGAGGATCGGCAGCTGCGCCGATGACAGCCCGCTGAACAGCGACACGCTGATCTGCACCAGTGCGCGGCGGGAGGCGAGGGCGTTCGCGGCGACGAACGACTCGACGGCGCCGGCGAGCGTCGCCGGGATCGCCGGATCCTGCGGGTCGAGCGGCAGGGTGAGGAAGATCGGAAGCGTGACCGGGAGCGAGGCCTGGAGCGGATCGCCGCCCGCGCCGCCGGCGATGTCGTAGACGAACGAGCCTCCGATCCGCGCGGTGAACGGCACCGCGCCGGCGGTGCTGAAAAGGCTGCCCAGGAAACTGGTCAAGTAGTTGACCAGCGGTTGTTTCTGCGTCGCGCCGCTGGTGAGGACGATCTTCACCGGCGGGTCGAGCAGGGGCACGGTCACGGTGGTGAACGCCACCTGGGCGCTCTGGTAGATGAAGAGCGGATTGGTGGGGAGGCCGTCGAGCGTCTCGTTGCGGCGGATCATGATCGTCGCCGCGCCGTTCTGGATCTGTAGAACGTCGAGACCGTCCCACCCGATCGTACGGGCGAGGATGGTGCGGCCCTCGGCCGCGGCGAGATAGCTCTGGTTCGCGCTGAAGGCGAACGAGGCGGTGCCGGCGGCCCACGGCGTGTCGACCGGCTGCGTCGTGAAGTTCGCGATGGTGAAGCCGGGAACGACGAACGTCCCTTCATCGGACGCCGCCAGTTTTGCCACCAGGCTGCCGGGATTGGTGGCCACGGTCTCCGCCGTTTCGTGAATCGTCGCGGCGTACACCGGCCCGAGAGGAGCGGCGAGCGAAGCGAGATCGCTGGAAGTCGACCGCCACGCCGCCGCCACCTGATCGACGAGCCAGGCGAACGACTGCACGACCGTCTTCGGATCACCGCTTCCCTTCACCAGCGTGGTGACGAGATCGGTGTAGACGCCCGGCCAGGCGCGCGAGAACTGCAGCAGCGCGGCGAGCACGGCATCGCGCGGAAACGCCGTCGCCTGCGAGGCGCTGTCCGTCGTGAGATCGGAGTTGAAGGTCGCCGTCACATGGATCGTGTCCTGATCCGCGGCGGCGTATTCGTACTCGAACGCATAGGTCCAGAGCTTCGCGGCGGCGATCGGATCGGGTGGCGGCGGGTCGGGCTTGTAGTCCGAGGTCGCGGATTGCAGGACGAGGGTGGGGGGCGTGGGGAGCGTCCGCAGCGGCACGGGGATCCGGGGCGTGCCGAGATCGATCGGCTGCGACGCGTCGCCGAAGGGGATTACGAACGTCAGCCAGCGCGACGGCGTGTATCCGAGCTCGACGACTTCCGTCTGCGGCAGCTCGATGTGTGTGGCTTTGAAGTGGAGCGGCACGGTGACGGTCGCGTCCTGGCTCGCGTTGCCGGCGCTGAAGAAGAACGAGAGCCAGGTCGGTGCCGGGCCGTTGCGGAGCGAGAAGCGGCTGTTGGTCAGGGAGTATTGATTCGTCGACGCGCTCATTCCGGCGGGGACGACCGGCACGCCGAACAGCCGCGGCGCACTGTTGTCGTCGGTGTACTGCGACGTCGCCTTGACGCAGTACTGCACGATCGTGTCGATGGTGTAGGCGTCGGACAGCGCGATCAGCAGGCGTTGCGTCAGCGCCTCCTTTGCCTCCGTCAGCTGCGGGCAGCTGGGCCCCGGATGCACCTGCGCGTTCAACACCGGCGCGAGGCGCGAGGCGATGGCGCCGGCCAGGAACCGCTTCTGCGTCAGCACGTCGTCGACCGGATTCGGCGCGACGCCGGCGTCGTGCAGCGCTTTCCACGCCGGCACGCCGAGCTGCGGCGAGAGAAACTGATCGACCGCCGCCAGGAAGTCGCGCATCAACAGCTCCATGTCGATGTTGGCGAACGACTCCCTCGCCGCCGTCCCGTCGCCGATGAACTGGCCCGGGACGTACGGGACGATCGGCACGCTGGAGAGCGACTGCGGCGTGTTCGCCAGCGGCTCGATGGCGATGAACCATGCGTTCGTGTCGATGCTGAAGCCGATGCCGCCCGCCGGATCGAAGCGCGCGATCCAGAGCTCGCGTGAGGAGTCCCCTCCCGGTTCCTTGCGTCCGGTCAGCACTTTCAGTTTCGGGAACGAGCTCTCGACGTTGGACGCGAACTGCTGCAGCGTCAATGGCGGAGGCGGGCTGCTCTGGCTCTTCGTGGCGGGAGCCGAGTAGTTGGGACGGACCTGCGTCGTTACGGAGGCGACGCTGTATGGAGGTTTGGCAAAGTTCGGGTCGACATTCGCCGTGCGTGCGATGGTGACCGAGACCGTGAGCTCGTAGATGTCTTCCGGATTCCTGTCGGCGATCGTCCAGGTCAGCGTCGCCGACGGTGCCGGCGGAGGCGTGGTGCCGCCCGCGATGGCCAGGAGATGCGCCGTTGCGGCGGCGGTGTAGGTCACGAGCTGCTGTCTGACCGCCGGCGTGGGAGGAGGAGCGTTGACGTCGATGCTGGCCGCGAGCGTGATGGCGACGTCGTCGCGATTCAGCTGGTAGTACGCCGCGGCGTACCGTTCGGCGTCGCTCGCCGCGAGCTGGTTTCCCTTCGTCGACTGGTACGGCGTGTCGTCGAACGTGAGATAGACGTCGATCGCGCCGCTCACGACGTCGAAGCGGATGTTGGTGCTCGGCCATTGATCGATGGCGATCAAAGGGTCGAAGTAGAGAACCGGCACGTCGAGCGCGAACGGATTCGCGGCACCGCTATTCTGAGTCACGATGCGATTGCCGAAGATGTCGAGCCAGCAGAAATCGAGCGTCGCGGTGAGGCCGATGGCGCGATACGGATCGAGCGCCGCCGGTGGGACGGGATCGCTGTCCGGCGGCGGGGAAGGCGTGAACTGCGCCACCGGCACGACGCCGCTGTACGGCCAGACCGCCGGTGGCCCGGTTGGCGGCGGCGCGTCGAGACCGGCCGGCTGCTGTGACTGCATCGCCGGTCCGGCCGGAAGGCTGAACGGCTGCGGCGTGAAGCCGGTGCCGCTGACGCTGCGCGACATCAGATTGAAGAGCTGCTGCAGGCCGGCCTGGGCGTCGGCGGGCGAGATCGTTCCGCCCTGATACGCGGGCGTCGCCGGCGGAGTTCGCTGCAGTTGCCACGCGATGTTGCCTGCCTTGATCGTCGTTACCCGATCGACGAGCGCGGGCGCGAGCGTGCCGTCGTCGCCCGTCGCCTCGATGTACAGCGTCGTCGTCTTCGGCACGAGGTTCTGAGAGATGACGACGGAGCTCATGAAGTCGTGCAGGACGTCGCTCGTGATGTTGTATTGCACGACGATGGTCAGCGTGACTTGCGGGTCGTGCTCGAAGAGGTAGGAAGGCAGTCCACGGTCGGGCGCCGTCGTCCGGTAGTAGAGGACGTAGCCGCCCGAACGGACGATGCTGCACTCCCACACCAGCGAGACAAACGTCAGCGGATCCTGCAGCGGGGGAGCAGGAGGCGGCGGAGGAGCCTCGGCGTCGAGCACGAATGTGCCCGACGCAGCGGGATTGGAGACCGTCGACAGATTCGTCTGCAGGATGAAGAAGCTGGTCGTCGCCGCAGGATCGGACGTCAATCCGTTCGGAGGGCTCGACTGCTTCGGGTCGGGCGCGAAGAGGATCGATATGCCGCCGATCACGGGCGGCGGCGGCTTCGTGGCGAGCGAATAGCGGAGCAGGTTCTCGAGCAGCACGCCGTCCGATTCGCTCGTGCCCACCAGCTCGTAACGGTATGGGAGGAACGCGGTGGGGTTCGCGGGATCGGGCGACGGACGCACCGTGACCTCGAACGTCGTCGCCCAGATGTGCGGCGCCTCGGGCACCGCGCCGGCGACCGAATACGAGGGGCGATTCGGCACGTCCTGCACGACCTCCACGAGCGTGACCTGCGGCGGCGCGAGCTCGCTGTCGTCGAGCGCCTGCGACAGATCGGCGGGAAAGCTCCAGATGGTCGGCACGACCGGTTGCGTGGCGTCGGGGTCGGACCAGACGATCGCATTTGCCAGCGTGAACTGCTTCGGGCGCGCGACGTAGAGCGGCGCCGCTCCGAGGCCGGTGATCGCCGGCGCGAGCGTGATGCCGTCGAAGCCGGTGGTGATCGGCATGCTGTCGGACGTGTCGACGTCGAGCGTGGCCGACTTCTGCGACGGTGTGCCGAATGCCAGCCAGGGAAGATTGCCCGGATCGACGCTCAACGTGAACTTCGTCGCGGCGCCGAGGAGCGAGGCATCGAATTGCTGGCCGGTGATCTCGTACAGACCGGCCGGCGGATCGGTGATCGCGGGGAAGGGCGGGCGGAGGCCGGCGAGGAAGACGCGCGCCGCTTGTCCCGCGACGTCGCCATACGTCATCTTGCCGAGGAGATCGCCGATGGTGATCGCCGCAGGCGCGGGCAGGAGGATGCGCCGTCCCGCCGTGAAGAGGCCGGGGATGTCCTGATTCTCCTCGGCCAGCGCGATCGCATCGACTCCGTAGTGCCGGGCGACGCCGAGAAGCGTGGAGTGCGATTCGTCGGTGACGAGATGGGGACGGCCGCTGACCGAAAGCGTGATGCCGGCGCCGAGCCGGCGCGTGAGGTTCGCGCGAGCGAGCTCGCGCACGTCGAAGCCGTACTCCGGATGCGCGCCGGCGATTCCGCGCAGCGTGTCGGAGCCGGTCGTCGTGGCGATCATGTTCTTCATCGTGTCGATGGCCTGCTGCACCACGGCGCGCGCGAGGCCGGAGAAGTAGTCCATGAAGAGGAACGTGGCCATGGAGTACGACTGCGGCGCGGGACTGACCGTCGTCGCGGCGGGCGCGACCCCTCCGGCATCGAGCTGCTTGAAGTAGGTCTTGATCGCCTGCAGCTGCTGCACGGTCGCGGTGTGGTAGGTCGAGAAATCGATCGCCGCGCCGGTGCCCGCCTGCAGCGTCATCTGCGGGAACACGGGGATGAAGCTCGCGTTCGGCCCGCTCGTCGCGGGGGCGGGTGGAACGGTGATCGTGAGCTCGAACAGCGTGGACGCGAACTGTTCGAGATCGGAGAGCGCAAACGGCTCGAGGTCGACCGTCTGCCGCGTGCCGCAGTACGTGTCCTGCAGTTGCTCGAGCGTGATGGTCTGTCCCTTCAATGTATCGACGGATGTATCGATACCGTTGATGTGCGCGTTGATTGCCCAGAGCAGAACTGCTTCCGCCAGCAGATCGAACGGCGAGGGCGTGTTCGCCGCCGGCGGCGTCGTGGCAATGCAGAAGCTGGCGACGAATTCGCCCTTCGCCGGAGCGGGATTGCCGCTCCCGTCGATGTCGGACGATGCGGTGACCTGCGGAACGCAGAGCAGCGGCACGGCGTAACGGCCGCCGGTCCCGGGCAGGACGCGTTTCCACGACATCGGCACGGTGCCCGAACACTGCGGCTGATCGAGCGCCACGGCGCGCGTGCGGAGCAGCGGCCGCGAAAAGGATGGCGCGAACGGTTTCTTCGTCGCGCATTGATCCCAGGGACCGGTGCTGTCGCTCCCGATCGTGAACGACTCGGAGATCGTGGTGGAGAAACTGAGATCGAAGGAGATGGAGAAAAGGCCGCAGTTGATCGAGACGCTCACCGTCACGGTCACGCCGGCGGTGAAATTCAGGAGCATCGCGGCGTAGCGCGCGATCTGTACGGTGACGGAGACCGTGACCGTGACATCGAGGCGTCCGGAGATGATGGCGAAGTCGATCTCGCCGTACATGTGGCCGGCGATCCCGAACTGCCCCTCGATCAGGTAGTAGTAATCGCCGTCGCCCGGGTTGCCGGGATAGGAGTGGTAGAACGCGACCGTCCCTTCGACGATCGCCATGACGGTGAGGGAGAGGCCGGCGCTCATGATTCCGGCGCTGATGTTTTTTCCCCAGCCCACCTGCAGGCCGAGCCCGAAGACGATGACCGGATTGAACGCGCCGCACGTGGTCTGCGGGAGGTTGCGGTCGGTCGCGCTGCTGAGCACCCCGAAATAGAAGCCGCCCGCGCCGGTGAACGGCAGCATCTGCAGGGCGAACGATCCGGAGAAATCGCCGCCGTACGGAAAGCCGAGATCGATGAGGAAGTTGCCGTTCGTGTAGATCTCCACGCTGATGCTCGGCAGCGTGACGCTGATGGCGCCGACGTCGAAGGAGCGCACAGAGGCAGGGAGCGTGAAGTCGATCTGGTAGACGCCGACGGTGTCGCTGATCCGCTTGTAGAGGATCTCGAACGCCAGGCCGTTGAAGATCTTCCCCATGCCGTTCGCGCCGTTGACGGTGATCGCCACGCCGTAGATCAGCGGATCGAGGAACACCGCCTCCAGCCGGACGATGGAGAGGAACATGATGTCGGCGCCGAGCAGCCAGCCGTTCGAATCGCTGAACTGCAGGGAGCCGCCGGAGAGCGGCGAGGTGGCGAACAGCGACTCGAATTGCGTGAGCGCTTCGTCGACGGTGATGCTGGGAGAGAACGGTGTGGCCGGCCCGAGCCGCTGCCCGACGCCGACGAACTTCACGTCGATGAGCGACGTCCCTGCGCCCGGAACCGACGACGCCATCGAGCCCGGGTCGGTGACGTCCCACGTCTTCTGCACGTTCTGTCCGAGAAACGTCCCCTTCACCAGGTTGAGCGAGACGGAGCCCGACTTGCCGTCGTAGACGAGCGAGATCTCCTCGATCGACATGAAGCCGAAGTCGAGGCCGGAGGTGGTGTACGAGACGGTCGTCTTCTTGTTGACGAAGTCGAAGGTGAAGTGGAAGCCGGAGAGCGGAATCGAGTTCAGCACGCTGAACGGCGAGGGGAGAGAGACCGGCTCGCCCAGCGCCGCGCCGGTGATGGTGGTGATGATGTCGCCGAGCGAGACGCCTTCGGG